>QMCD01000058.1_pt1 | contig 99287 bp, 72 predicted proteins | sample 1821841 | NCBI WGS metagenome assembly QMCD01 (sample SAMN01991225, study PRJNA193472) | Termite gut metagenome, whole genome shotgun sequencing project. | isolation source: worker | host: Macrotermes natalensis
TCAGTCAGTGCACATCAACTATTGAAACCGCCGTGTACCGAACGGTACGCACGGTGGTGTGAGAGGACGGGAGTTAATCACTCCCTCCTACTCGATTACCATAGCTTGCCGGATATTGCCCGAAATACCATAACACGACATCACATAGCAGAATATATTAGATTAGGAGGTAATATTATGTATTCTGCAGTGATAAAAGAAAGAAAGTACCAAAAGAAAAATCAAACCAGTGTTTTCCAGCTTGTTATCCTGCTTTGCGGTGCGATTATGTTCACAGCTTGCAGACCGCTGCCACAGCTTGATGCGAATCCTGCTGCCGGACGGTTCGGAAGCAACCGCGATATTATGGAAGAACGTTATGACAGTGGTGATAGCTGGGCTTTTTACTGGTATCTATGCGGCAGCGACCTGGAATCACGCGGCGGATTCGGCACGGCGGATCTGGAAGAGATGTTAGAGGTAAAACTTCCGGAAAATATTAAGGTGGTCGTTGAGACCGGCGGCACCCTGAAATGGCAGAATAATATTGACGCAAAAAGTAACAGCCGTTATTTATATGACAGTGAAGGCTGGCGGCTCCTGGAAAAGAATAGTACCGCCAATATGGGCGACAGTAACACGCTGGAAGGCTTTCTGCGGTTCTGTAACAGGAACTATCCGGCTGACCATAAGGCGGTGATTTTATGGGATCATGGCGGCGGAAGTACGGCGGGCGTGGTATTTGATGAGAGGTTTAACTATGATTCGTTAAGCCTGCCGGAAATACGCAAGGCCTTTGAAGCGGTCAATGTTCCGTCGCCGGAAGCGCCGCCTTATGAGTTGATCGGATTTGATGCTTGTCTGATGTCTACGGTGGATATGGTGGCGGCATTAAATGGTTTTGGCCGTTTTATGGTGGCGTCACAGGAGTCAGAGCCGGCCAGCGGCTGGGACTATGTAGCACTTTTTCAAGCCGTGGCTGACGATGCCGGCATGAATGGGGCCAAGCTGGGCATGAAAATCTGCGACTCCTTTTATGCTGCCTGTGAGAAAAACGGCGCAGCCAAGACCGCCACACTGTCCGTGACGGACCTCAGCTGCGCCGACGCGCTGAAAACGGCATATGACAATGTCGGGGCCGAAGCACTGATGAAGGCCTGCATTACCCCCGATTATATTACGAAGTTCGGACGGGCAGCCAGAGCGGCGGAAAGCTATGAACCGAATAATCCGCAGGAGGGATTTACCAATATGGTGGATTTGGCGGATCTGATGAGGAAATGCCAGGAGGGAGCCTTGCTGCCGGAGTACGGGGAGGCGCTTCTGGACGTCCTGGAGGAAAGTGTGCTATATCGGGTTGCCGGTCCGTACCGCGACAGATCCGGCGGGCTTTCCTGTTATTACAGCTACGACAGCAGTTACCGGGATTTTGCTGCTTTTGAAGCATTGGAAAAGAATAGTCCGTTTTACTGGTTTTACGAATATTCCATTACCGGCGACCTGTCTCAGGAAGGGCAGGAGATCCTGCAGTCATGGGTGGCCGTCGCACCGGAAGCGGCTGACTGGGTGCCGCGGATCGTCATTCCCGGAGAAGTGGAAATCCCGGTAGCAAGTGACCTGAATAATTATCCGGTTTCCATCTCGGACACCGGCTATGCCGTATTGGAACTGGGAGCGGCCTATGCCGGGAAACTGGTTGACGTGTATTGCAGCCTGGCGTACTATTATGAGGCAGAAGATCTGATTGTTTTTCTCGGCATGGACAATGACCTGATCAGGGACTGGGAAAAAGGCAGTTTTACCGACAATTTCCGGGGCGTGTGGGGAAGCATCGATGGCGTGCCGGTATATATGGATATTATCGATGTGGATGAGGATTATCATCTTTGTGCGGTTCCTGTCCTGTTAAACGGCGAAGAGTACTCGCTGAGGGTCAGTTATTCTTTTGAAACCCAGGGATTTGAGATCCTGGGTGCCAGAAAAGGCCTGGATCAAAACGGAATGTCGGATAAGCAGCTGCGCCAGCTGGTTCCCGGCGACATGGTTGAACCGGTATACTATATGCTTCAAAGTGAGAGCTATATTTTTGAAGAAGTGGTGTTTGATCAAATCATCGTAACAGAAGAGACCGGATTTGCGGAAGCAGATCTGGGTGACGGGACATTTTATTATATGTTCGAGATGGTCGATGTTCAGAATAACAGTTATTTTTCCGAGGTGGTAAAGTTCGAGGTTTCAGGAGAGGATATCGATATTGTGACCTCCGAAACAGAAACATCCGGTGCAGCAACGGTTCCATGAGCCAGCAAGAACTGCTTATATTCTTCAATATAGGAACCCAGCAGATGGACGCCGTCATGGGAATAGTCAGCATGGAGATTTCCTTCTTCATCACACATTACTTCGTTGACATCGATATAAAAAACATGCTGATTATCTGCCAGGGTCGCGATCGCCCGGTTACGGGCTTCGATATTACTGTTATTATAGATGGGATCCCCGTCGCTTTTTTCCTTGGAAACCTTCATGACTGCCTGCAAAATGATAATGGCGTCCGGCTCAGCCTCCCGCAGTTTATTGACCACAGCGCGGTAGGATTCCGTAAAGTCCTCCGTGGTTCCTCTGCCCAGTTCATTGATGCCGACGGACAGATAAATCTTGGCATAGTCCTTATTTTGCAGGAGATCTTCCATATTCCCGCTGTCTCCGATATCACCGTCGAAGATCTTATGAACGGTCAGCGCCGTGGCGCACATAAAATCGCCGTGTTCCGAAATACTGCTGTAATCGCGGAGGCCGACCGTACGGGAATCGCCGATAAAAAGAGCATCGTTAAAATAGTTCTCATCTACTGTCGCAAATTCGTATGCTCCGGCACGTTCGACGCCGGCAGTGCCATAGATATCTACGGAAATATGATTCTGTGCCTCTTCCTTCGTCGTGCTTCTCAGGGGTTTGATTTCCGCAGTTTCGGTAACGGAATCCAATCCGGTCATCGGTTCGGAATCATTTGCTTCTGTCCCGTCATCAGCTTCGCTATTGATTCCTGCTTCCGTTCCGCCATTTATTTCCGCCCCGGCCTTTTCTTCAAAGGCCGGATCGGAGCGGAGCATAGAATAGGCTAACGAAGTGTCTGAAGCCTGATTGACAGGAATGTTTTTTTCTTCCGTCAAGTCTTGATCATATTCGGGTTCGGCCGGCAAGGAAGCCAGATACGCTTCTTCATCAGCCGCCAAAGCCGACACCGGCAATGTTTCTTCGACAGGCGGTGCAAAAAAAATCATCCAAGGGTACCGGTCTTCATTGACACCTTGAAATATCAGGGCCAGCGCCGGCATTTTTGAATAATGATAGGGCTGCTCCCGATAGATATTATTTTTACCGACAAATGCGACAATTGTCAGGAGGAGTGCGGATCCGGTTATCAGTAACAGCATGGGGGCTTTATTTAAGATGGTTTTCATTTGTCTCTCCTAATTTCAATAGTGTGAGTGTTGGTAAGCTAGTAATTCAGTTTTGTTTCATAATTCATAAATGAATTCTAAAATCAAGATATTAGTAATCAAGATATTAAAAATTAAGATATACAAAAGGATTTCCTTCCTGACTGACAATAAAGTAAATGCTGGACCAGAATATTGCCAGTAAGGAGAGGATGATCCCGGCATTTCGCTTGTGCTTCTGATAGTAGTTATAGACCCAGGGCAGACACAACAGGATCCCGACGATAAGCAGGATTCCATAATTCTGCAGACAGGCCAGATAATCATTTTGGTTTACATAACTCGAAGCTACGCCAAGGAAGGGAAAAAGCCTGCTAAAATATACGGCCAGCTGACCTAAGTCTTTAATCGCAAAAACAATCCATGTTAAAGGGATGACCAGTATCATGTAAAGATTGCCGATCAGGGGAAGACGCTGCAGCAATTTGCCGATCCACAGTTTTTCGATGACGATCAGGCTTCCCAATATGCCCCCCCAGATTATGTAGTTAAGGCCGCTGCCATGCCAGATTCCCGTCAGAAGCCATACGGCGGCCAGATTGAAGACCAGCCGCCCGCGCCCAGCCCGGCGGCCGCCTAAGGGAATATAGACATAGTCCCGGAACCAGCTGCCCAGGGTCATATGCCAGCGACGGTAAAATTCACTGACCGACCTTGCCGCATAAGGATGGTCAAAATTGCGGATAAATTCAAAACCCGCCATCATGCCGATACCCGCTGCCATGAGTGAATAGCCCCAGAAATCAAAATACAGCTGCAGGGAGTATGCCATCATGCCCAGCCATGCCATTGGGGTGGAGATACTGGCAAAACCGACAGTCTGGATGTCGTTCCATAGAATAACCAGCCGGTCGGCCAGCAATATTTTCATCCCCAGCCCTAAAATAAAATATTTGATTCCGTCTTCGATATTTTTTAGCCGGTACTCTCTGGGATAATCAAATTCACCGTCGCCGTACCGCATGATCGGGCCGGAAAGTACCTGCGGAAACATGCAGAAATACAGGGAAACATCCCTGAAACCCGGCTTTTCCCGGATTTCTCCCCGCAGCAGGTCGGCTTGGTACGAAATCATCCGGAACAGATAAAAGCTGATTCCCAGGGGCAGCAGGCGGCTGTCGACAGCAATGCTCAATCCCTTGAATGTGACCAGAAGAAGCACGTCTAAAGCAATAGCAGTGACTAATACATATTTTTTGCGCGGATTCCTGCCCATAAGATAATTGACCACAGTGGCCGCCATTAGCAAAGGCAGGAACGTAAGCTCACCGAAGCCATAGAAAATAAAGCTGGCAAGCAATAAGACTGTCTCGCGGAACCGTTTTGGTACTATATAAAATACTAACAGAAAAATCGGTAAAAATCTAAATATAAATTCCATTCCCGTAAAACTCATGTCATCCCCCAAGTTCATCGGTTTATCGCTTACTTGCATATTGAGGAAACGCTGATGCGTTTCCTTAGAATTGGATCGGCTTCACTTCTGTCGTCAGTACATCCATACGGTATTCCGGAAACTGATTCAGCAGTTCTTCCAGACATAAAACCGTATTATCTACGGTATCATGTGCCAAAAAGACAATTTTTTTTCTCCCCAGGGTGCTGGATACCCCCATCTCAATCAGATTCTCCGGCAGAACCTCACGATTCAGGGCATCTTCCAAGCCGGCGTTCCAATCAAAGTAAACATAGCCTTTGGCAGTCATGGTATCGACAATGTCATCATGCACTGGTTTATTGTAGGCATTAATGCTTCCGCCGGGAAAGCGGAACAAATTCGTTGTGGTTCCAGTGACTTCCAGAACGGTCTGTCTGGCATTTTCAAAATCTTCGAGATAACTCTCGGCACTTTGATAAAGATTGCCGTAATCATGGACGTCGCAGTGGATGCCGATCGCATGGCCTTCGGCGACAATCCTTCTGGTGATGTCCGGATATTTACGGACGTATTCGCCGATGACAAAAAAGGTTGCCTTGACGTTGTTATCCTTTAAAATATCCAATATCTTTTCGGTATTTTCACCGTCAGGCCCGTCGTCAAACGTCAGGTACATAGTCTTGGGTTCACAGAATGATTTGATCCCCTGAGCAAGGCCGTCCGCAAGCTGATTCTGATATTCTGGATCAAGCAGCTTTTCCCGCTCCAGGCGGTTGGATAAGAAGCCGGTTTCGATCAGACAGGAAGGCATAGCGGTGTTGTTCGTCACATAAAACTCCGATTCTTCCCATAAGTTTCTGGCATTTGCCCCGGTGCTTTCGACCGTCCGCTGACTGATGATCTGTGCCAGCCGTTTGCTGTCCCGGGCAGAATCATCGCCCTGATACCAGACCTCGATGCCGGCAGCATCCGTGCCTTCATAGGCATTCTGGTGGATGCTGACAAAGGCATCGCCTTGATAATAATTAGCTTTTTCCACCCGTTCTTCTACAGTCATATCGACATCTTCGGAACGGGTCACAATAACCTGATAGCCTTCCTCTGTCAGTTTGGTTTCTAACAAATTGGCAATTTCTAAGTTAATATCTTTTTCGGCTATTCCGTCCCTGATACAGCCGCTGTCGGCCCCGCCGTGTCCCGGATCCAAAATGATCCGCGGAACGCCGGGGATACTTGGGATGGCTTCATAAGGCGGTTCGGGGACGACAGCGGCGGCTTCTTTTTTGGTTTCGGCCGGGGCTTCCGTGATGGCCGGTATTGCGATGGCAGTTTCCGCTGTCATGGCCGGAGCGACAGGCAAGCTGGCCGTTTTCAGCCAATACAGGATGCCGGATATTGCCGTTAGGATAAGGGTTACCGTGAGGGCGGCAGCAACAAAAGTATGTAATCGATTATGGCGGTTTTTTAGCCGGTAGTCCTTGATGGCGGCTCCCATGGAATGATCCGGATAAAATGCCGGTATGCTTTTGTTCATCTGCTGACCTCCGTTGTTGCTGCTGTATAATTCTCTCGAATACTGTCGATTTCTAGATTACACAAATGCTGCATCAAAAGGTCATCTTTTTTGTATCAGATTAACATATTAGTTGCATCAGATTTGCATCAATTCATTTACGGTATTTTTACATTAATCGGATTTTTTAATATGTCTGTAAATTAATGTTCCTGATAAGAGTCAAAAGGTTGAATATGAACCATAAATCTGTTAAAATAGGTTTTGTGGTTTTTCTTTTAGAAAATATCTTACCGATATAATAGATGCAATAGATTAGGAGACGTCATGAGTTTATTACAGAAAGTTTTCGGAACCCGCAGTGAGAGAGAGATCAGGCGTATTGAGGATACGGTGAACGATATTGAGAGCCTGCGGCCTGCCATGATGGCGCTGTCCGATGCGCAGATGGCAGAAAAAACCAAAGAATTGAAGAAGCGGCTGGCCGAAGGTGCCACGCTGGAGATGATCTTGCCGGAAGCTTTCGCGCTGGTGCGGGAAGCCGCCAGAAGGGTTTTGAAGACCGAACATTACCGCGTCCAGATCATCGGCGGGATCGTTCTTCATCAGGGCCGTATCGCCGAGATGAAGACCGGCGAAGGCAAGACCCAGACCTGTCTCCTTCCGGCCTATCTGAATGCCTTAGAGGGCAACGGCGTTTACGTCGTTACGGTCAATGACTATTTGGCCAAGCGTGATGCCGAATGGATGGGACAGGTCCATGAGTTTCTGGGCTTGAAAGTCGGCGTGGTTCTCCATGACATGACACCGGAAGAACGTCAGGTAGCCTATCGCTGCGACGTTACTTATGTCACCAATAATGAACTGGGCTTTGATTATCTCCGGGACAACATGGTTATTTATAAGGAACAGCTGGTATTGCGGAACCTGCATTACGCCATTATCGATGAGGTCGATTCGGTGCTGGTTGACGAAGCCAGAACCCCACTGATTATTTCCGGGCAAAGCGGGAAGTCTACCAAGCTGTACGAAGTCTGCGATATTTTGGCCAAGCAGTTAAAACGCGGCGAGGATATGGGCGACATCTCCAAGATGGATCTCATCATGGGGGTCGAGCGCCAGGAAACCGGGGATTTTATTGTCAATGAAAAAGACAAGGTGGTCAATCTGACCGCTGAAGGCGTTACGAAGGTAGAACGTTTTTTCCAGATCGACAACCTTGCCGATCCGGAAAATATCGAGATCCAGCACAATGTCATCCTGGCATTACGCGCTCATAACCTGATGTTCCGTGATCAGGACTATGTGGTTAAGGACGACCAGGTACTGATCGTAGATGAGTTCACCGGCCGCATCATGCCGGGCCGCCGTTATTCCGACGGGCTCCATCAGGCGATTGAAGCCAAGGAGCGTGTCAAGGTCAAAAGAGAAAGCAAAACGCTGGCGACGATAACTTTTCAGAACTTCTTTAATAAATTCGATAAAAAATGCGGCATGACCGGTACCGCCCTTACAGAAGAGAAGGAATTCCAGGATATATACAATATGGACGTGGTGGAGATTCCCACGAACGTGCCGGTTGAAAGGATCGACCATCAGGATGCCGTATACCGGACTAAGAAGGAAAAGCTGAATGCCATCGTGGCAGCGGTAAAAGAAGCCCATGCCAAAGGTCAGCCGGTCCTGGTCGGCACGATTACCATTGAAGCCAGTGAAGAACTGAGTGTCCTGCTGAAAAGACAGGGGGTTCCCCATAAAGTGCTGAATGCCAAGTTTCATGAGATGGAAGCTGAGATCGTCGCCGATGCCGGTGTCCATGGTGCGGTTACCATAGCTACCAATATGGCGGGGCGTGGTACGGATATCAAGCTGGATGAAGAGGCAAAAGCGGCCGGCGGGCTTAAGATCATCGGTACGGAGCGGCATGAGTCCCGCCGTATTGACAACCAGCTGCGGGGCCGGAGCGGGCGTCAGGGCGATCCTGGGGAATCTAAGTTCTATATTGCATTGGAAGACGACTTGATGCGTCTGTTCGGTTCCGAGCGTCTGATCCGGATGTTTACTACGCTGGGAATACCGGAGAACCAGGAAATCGAACATAAGATGCTGACCAATGCCATTGAGACGGCGCAGAAGCGGATTGAAAACAATAACTTCGGGATCAGGAAGAACCTGCTTGAGTATGACCAGGTAAATAATGAACAACGGGAGATTATTTATGAAGAGCGCCGCCGCGTGCTGGACGGAGAAAGCATGCGCGATGCTATCTATAAGATGATTACGGATATTACGGAGAACAGCGTGGATAACTGTATCGGGGATGACAGCGATATCGATGAATGGGATTTTGAAGAATTCAACACGCTGTTGCTGCCGACGATACCGCTGAAGCCGTTGAATACGGCCCGGGTCAAGGTGCCGAAGAAGAAAGCCTTGGTGCAGCAGCTGAAGGAAGAGGCCGTTAAGCTGTATGAAGCTAAGGAAGCGGAGTTTCCGGAAGCGGAGTCGATCCGGGAATTGGAACGGGTTATTCTGCTGAAGGTCATTGACCGTAAATGGATGGATCATATTGACGATATGGATCAGCTGCGGCAGGGGGTTTCGCTGCAGGCATATGGGCAGCGGGATCCTAAGACGGAGTATAAGCTCAGCGGCTATGACATGTTTGATGAGATGACGCAGAATATCAAGGAAGAAACGGTGAAGCTGCTTTTCCATGTCCGCGTTGAACAGAAGGTGGAGCGTGAGCAGGTGGCTAAGGTTACTGGGACGAATAAAGATGAGTCTGTAGCGAAGGTGCCGATGAAGAGGGAGAATGTTAAGGTGTATCCTAATGATCCTTGTCCTTGCGGGAGTGGGAAGAAGTATAAGCAGTGTTGTGGGCGGAAGGCTTGAGGGGCGTCATTGTTGTTGATGCGTCATCGTCATATTACGCAAGCAGCATCGGCCCCGGTTCCGGCTCCCGAAAATAAGTGTAACTAAGCTTTTCACCTTCCAGTTCTGGCAGTTTCCGCTACCGGCGTTCAAGCGCCATCCATGGCGCGTGAAGCCTTGGTTGGACTTCCGTGTCCGACCATAGCTAGTCTTTCTTGATGTGAGAAGCTAAGTTACACTAATTTTCTAACGCAAGTCACCGGGGCCGATGCTGCTTGCGCAATATGACGATTCGGTATTCCAACTGGTAGATGTGGTGCGTGCTTTGAGAAAAATGGATAAGGAGGATATATATGGACTTTAATGCTGCTGTTCAGAAACTGAAAGAAGGTAATCAAAGATTTATGCAAAACATGCTGGCGCAAAAGGATAATGGCGCGGATAAGAGGAAAGAACTTTTGAAGGGTCAACAGCCCTATGCCGCAGTAGTTACCTGTTCTGATTCGCGGGTGTCGCCGGAGATTATATTTGATGCGGCGTTTAATGAACTGTTCGTGATTCGGAATGCGGGAAATGTGGCAACGGAAGTCGAGCTTGCTTCTGTCGAATATGCATTGGAGCATCTGCATGTGCCGCTTGTGCTTGTTATGGGGCATGAAAGATGCGGAGCTGTCAAGGCGGCTTGTGATGCTGTTGCGGCTGGTGCGCAGGTGGAAGGCAATTTCAAGGCGATTTATGAGGAAATATCTTCTTCGGCCATGAAGCATACCGGTAAAGATAACTGTACCGAGTTGACTGAGTATGAAAACGCACGCCATGCCAAGACAAAGGTGCTGGAAAGTGAAGTGGTTCGTGAGCTTGTGAAGGACGGCAAAGTCATGGTTTGCTGCGCGAGATATAAAATCGAGTCAGGGGAAGTGGAATTTTTTGAATAATTAGGGGGGTTTGGGGCGGAGCCCCATCAATAACTTTAGTGAGTGTAGCGTAGCTTTGCTGCGCGGAACGTGGGGTTTGGGGCGGAGCCCCATTAATAATAAGTATAAAAAGGAAAGAGGTGACGCATAGGTGGTAGAACTGGATCAGATGAAATCTGAGTTACAGGCGTATGAAACTCCTTTAGCGGAAGTGAGGGATTCACTTTGACTTAGCTAATAAGTCAAAGCGGATTGAAGAACTGCAAAGGGAAATGGAGGATCCTGGTTTTTGGGATAATCCTGAGGTTTCCAATCGAAAGATGAAAGATATGAAAGTGCTGAAGGATGCCGTGGATGTCATGCGGAAGCTGGAGGGTCAGTATGAAGATATTGAGACGCTGATCGAGCTGGGCTATGAGGAAGATGACGATAGTGTCATTGCGGATATCCGGCAGGAACTGGATGAGTTTATTAAGACTTTTGAGGAAATCCGAATCGGGACATTGTTGTCGGATGAGTATGACGATGCCAATGCTATTTTGAAGCTGAATGCCGGGGCGGGCGGAACTGAGAGCTGTGACTGGTGCAGCATGCTTTACCGGATGTATACAAGGTGGGCGGATCGGAGAGGTTTTGGTTTGGAAGTCTTGGATTATCTGGATGGGGAGGAGGCCGGGATTAAATCGGTGACCTTTCAGATCAATGGGGAAAATGCCTACGGCTATCTTAAGTCGGAGAAGGGTGTGCACCGACTGGTGCGGATATCACCGTTTAATGCGCAGGGAAAACGGCAGACTTCATTTGTGTCGTTGGATGTCATGCCGGAGATCGAAGATAATGTTGATATTGAGATTAATGACGATGAATTGCGGATTGATACGTATCGCAGCAGCGGAGCCGGCGGCCAGCATATCAATAAGACGTCGTCGGCGATCAGGATCACGCATCTTCCGACGGGGATTGTGGTACAGTGCCAAAATGAGCGGTCTCAGCATATGAATAAGGACAAGGCGATGCAGATGCTGAAGGGCAAGCTGCTGATGCTGAAAAAAGAGGCGAATGCCGAGAAGCTGTCGGATATCCGTGGGGAAGTAAAGGATATCGGCTGGGGCAATCAGATCAGGTCGTATGTGATGCAACCCTATACGATGGTAAAAGATCACCGGACCAATGAAGAATCCGGTAATGTGGATGCGGTGATGGATGGAGCCATTGATGTGTTTATCAATGCTTATTTGAAGCAGTTAAGCACAGGTAAAGGTTATAGCAGTAATTGATAGGTACTAACTGATTTTGTAGTATAGGTATTGATTCATGTAGTAGTATATATATGAATTGATTTTTGGGCGGTATGTTTAATTGATGCCGCCTTTTTTGTATGTTTTATTTGTGGTTGCTTGCAGGTATTTTGCCGTTACACTGTTACTGTTCCGTAGGGCTTCCGGGGTTCCGGCAAACATAATTTCTCCGCCTTTTTCACCGCCCTCCGGGCCGAGGTCGATGATCCAGTCGCTCATTTGAATGATCTGCTGGTTATGTTCAACGACGATTACGGTGTTTCCGTCATCAACCAGCCGGTTGATCAGGATCAGGAAATTCTCGACATCTTTGGGGTGAAGGCCTGTTGACGGTTCGTCCAGCAGGTACAGGCCTGCTTTGCCCGAAGTGTTGTTGATCAGTTCTTTGGCCAGTTTCAGGCGCTGGCCTTCCCCGCCGGACAGGGTCGTCAGTGTCTGTCCTAACTCCAGGTAGCCGAGGCCGACATCAAGTAGTAATTCCAGGATCCTCTTTGCCTTGTCATTTTCTTTGAAAAGGATAGCCGCGTCTGCCACCGATAGCTTCAGCACGTCTTTAATAGAAAGATCATGGACTTTTACGGAAAGCACCTCTTCTTTGAATTGATTTCCGTTGCAAACGGGGCAGGTGACTTGGATATTTTTGAAAAAGAGCATGTTGCTGTCCACGTAGCCAAGCCCTCCGCAGTTTTCACACCGTCCGCCCGGGGTGTTAAAGGAAAAATGTTTGGCTGTCAGACCGGCTTTCTTTGCAGCCGCTGTTGTTGCAAAAATGCTTCGAATCTCAGTATAAACATCCGAATAAGTTGCCACATTGGAACGCTTCATTTTGGTGACGGCTGTTTGTTCTATTTCAATAATACGGGAAAAGGCCTCCAGACCTTCAACTTGGTTGGTAGGTGACGGTAGATTGTGACTGCTGTTTGCCAGGACTTCGAAAATCAACGTTGATTTTCCGGAACCTGAAGGCCCGGTAACGGTTGTCAGGCAGCCGGTCGGGAAGCTGACGGTAAGGTTTTTTAAATTGTACCTATCGGCATTTTTAACTGTTAGTCTGTTTTTTTTGTCGGATCGAAAAATCGATTTGACTGCTTGGCTGCTCCGGAGATAGTCACCGGTCATAGAGACCAGATTTTGCCGGATGTCTTTTAAAGTTCCGGTACCTACAATCTCACCGCCGTATTTGCCGGAGCCAGGGCCGATGTCTACTATGTAATCAGCCGCTGCCATAATGTCTGGATCATGTTCGATCACCAGTACAGTGTTCTCCAGATCACGGAGCTTACAAAGTATATTTATCAGGCCGGCTGTATCCTTTGGATGAAGGCCGATCGTCGGTTCGTCCAGAATATAGATGATACCGGACAGATCGGAATCCAAAATCGCCGCAAGCCGTAATCGCTGCAGTTCGCCGCCGGATAACGTTATGGTCTGTCGGTCCAGAGTCAGATAGCCCAGCCCTACATTGATAAAGCGTTTGACTTTAGTCTCAATGTCAAGCAGATATGAATTGACCAGTTCCAAGTGTTTTTTGGTTAGGACGGTGCGCAGTTGCGCCATCCAGCAATAAAGCTGTTCCAAAGAATAGCTGGCCAGTTCCGGCAATCTCGTGCCGTCCACCGTGACATGGCGGCTCAATTGTCCAAGGCGCTCGCCTTGGCAGTCTGGGCATGGGATCATGCTGAAATACTGACCCAATTGTCTGGTGTCGCCTTCTTTATCTGACAGCTTGCGCCACAGTGTCGGGAACACTCCCTCAAACTTCCCTTGGGCCACTGTTTTGGGCGGTTCAATAAGCGGGAAAGCTTTTTTTACAGCTTCACAGCCGACACCCTCAAACAATATCGACTTCTGTATATCACGAAATTGACAAAGGGGCGTATGCGGTTTTATATTCAAGTTATAATGGTTGAGTGCCGCATAAAATGTTGCTGTTTGATATTCCCCATAACGGCTCTCCCAATAATTTATTGCTCCCTCTTCCAGAGTCAGGTTTTCATTTACGACAATGTTCTTATTGAGCTTATGGATTTGTCCTAGTCCTTCGCAAGTCGTACAAGCGCCTTCCCTGGTATTGAAGGAAAAGTAAGTGCGTGTAAGCTTATCCATTTTCTTGCCGCATATGCAGCAAAACATCGAAACATAGAAATCATCACCGATTTTTGTGGTTTCTTCCTTGCAGTCTGCGGCGGAAATCAGTTCCTCGCAGTGCGGGCATGTCCTCACGCTTAGCTTTTCATACACCATTCGCAAGTCCGTATAAATGTCGGTGACTGTTCCTACGGTAGAACGGGGATTTTTATTCATGTCTGTCTGAGTAATGACGATGGCGGGAGAAACTCCATGGATATGTTCTACTTTTGGTTTGTGAATACCTTGAAATGACATAGCCTCTAAATATTGCCGCTGGCACTCGTGATAAAGAACATCGATAAGTAAAGTTGATTTTCCGGATCCGGATAATCCGGTAACAATAACCAGTTTATTTTTAGGTATTGTTAACGAGACGTTTTTTAAGTTGCCTTCGCTAGCGTTCTTGATAACAATGTCAGACATTTTATTATTTCTCCTTTTAGATACTACAGAACTGCAATCGTAGCCTTACTCGTTTCAATTCTTAGTCTGCCAGAATTCTTAGTCTGCCTCAATTCGCAATCTGCCTAATTCGTAATTTTAAGAAACAGTTCGTTGATTCCTTCATAAAAACCGATCGTTACAATCGTTATTTCTTCTCCGGCTCCGGAAAATACGTACTTTTTAAAATATGGTGTGGTTTCCAGCAGCGGATTCTCTGTCTCGTAGGGAACCGGTGGCCGGAGCCCCATGTATTGCCGCCATTTTTCAATCATCTCGTCCGGGTTGATGTCGCTCCATTCCAGCTCGGTCCGCACATAAAATTCGTAGATTTTGCCGCTGTCCGCATCGATGTACAGATCAAGCATCCGGTTCTGCCGGTTATAGTTGGACTGGCTGTCAGATAAATTGATCTTCCAGACCGCCACGCTGTTCCGCGGTTCCAAGATATCGATGGCGGAATAAAGCAGGGCATCATAGGAGTAGCGGGTCACATCCCGGACTCCGTCTGGCAGGATGGCCAGTTCTTTTAAAGCGGCTATTTCCTGGTTACAGGTCTCAAAGATCTGATCGTCGGTAATTTCTTTTCCCGATGGACCCCGGCGGTTTACCACAAAAGCATAGCTTCCCGCCAGCTCCTGATAATCGGGGTCCGGGACCTGGCTGTTGGTAAGGGCGCTTAAGTCGCTTTCCGGTACGGTCTGGCTGCTCAGGCTTTCTGACAAGATATACAGCTTGTCATTGTTGCTTAAGGTGTACAGATAACCTTCGTCGATATTCTCCACCGTTACTTCGTGGGCCCGGCTCAATATCGAGCCGTCCTGATAGGTGGCCAAGGCTTCCGGGCCCCAGACGGAGGTGATGACAATCAGGATGACAAACAGTAAAAAGAATATATTAATGATGGATTTTCTCATAATTCCTCCATGCTTTCCGCCCAAAGGACAAAACTGATCAGGGAACCTTCTCCTGGTGTGCTTTCGATCTCCAGCTTGCTGTCGTGAAGCAGCAGGATCTCGGCACACAGTGCCAGGCCGAGGCCGGCGCCGTTTTTGCTTCTGGCCCGGGACTTATCCACCATATAAAAAGCTTGGGTAATTTTAGCCTGCTCTTCGTAGGGGATGCCGACACCATGATCGCGGACAGCAAAACGGTACCCGTCTTCCTCCCGATAGCCGTTTATTTCGATAAGACTTCCCGGTTCGGAGGCCTTACCGGCATTGTCGATCAGGTTAACCAGAACGGTTTTGATCAGGTTGCTTTCGGCCCGTACCATCGCGGGCTCATGTTGGAACTGATAAAGCAAGCGGTCATCTGTGCCGAACATGTCACGCAGGTAGTGAAAGAAGGAGTCCGCCGGTACCATCTGGAATTCGGTTTCCAGACGTTTGGTCACGATAATGTCCAGAAGCCGGAAGGACATGGCTTCCAGCCGTTTGCCTTCCGTGTAGATATAGTTGGCCGATAAGAAGCTTTTTTCTTCATTCAGTTTGCGGGAGCGGAGCATGTCGGCATAGCCGATGATGGAGGTCAGCGGCGTCTTCAGCTCGTGGGCAAAGGCAGCCACAAAATCCTCCCGGGCTTTCAGCTCGGCTTCCAGTTTATTGATGTTTTCTTCCAGGGCATTAGCCATTTTGTTAAAGTCGTTCGTCAGCTGGCCCAGCTCGTCATTGCTGACCTGTCTGGCCCGGTAATCATAATCCCCCGTCGCCATTCGGCGGGTGGCCCTGGTCAGGAGGCGGATCGGCTTTGTTAGCCAGGAAGCAATAAAATTCATGATTAAGGTACCCAGCACCAGCATCAGTAAGGTTACGCGGCGGTAAACGGAAAATCCTAAGGCTCTTTCCCGGAATACTTCGGAAACATCCTTCATGGTTTCCAGATACAGGATCCGGTCCAGGGCGTTTACGGTGACCCCGGTCTGGATATAGTAGCTGCCTTCCCGCTCGATAACCTGATAAGTCTTGGTGCTTTCATTGGTTTTTAACAGAAGATCGTTGCCGTCAACAAAGCCGTCGCTGGCAAATAACACCTCTTTTTGTTCATCGCTCAGCCGGATCAGGCGTCTGGTGCTGTGCCCGCCAGTCGCCAGAGTGGCGGCGATCTGTTCAATGGAGCTGTTGGACAGCACGTCATATTTGGCCGGGACGTTCAGGGCGGCCGTCTCGAAGGCAAAACCCAGGATGCTGTTTTCATCCAGGGCCTGATTGACCTCACGGTTCAGGGAGGTCTCAAAGACAAAGTTGACAAAATAATAACCGCTGAATCCGAGCGCGATCGCCAGGATCATAATGGTACACAGCAGCAGTTTGATGGAAAATTTCATCGTGGTCTCCAATCTGCGATAGGCTGAACTGGTTGCGGGCAGCGTTGACGATTATAATTCCAGACGGTATCCTACCTTGTATACAGCAATCAGGCTGTTTTCCCAGCCCATTTTTTTGCGCAGACGCTGCACATGGAGATCCAGGGTGCGGCTGTCGCCATAGTAATCTTCTTCCCATACTTTTTCATATAACATCTCGCGGAAGAGGGCAATGTTTTTGTTGCGGATGAATAAGACCAAGAGGCCAAATTCCTTGTTGGTCAGTTCTACCGGCCGGCCGGCCCTAGTTACCCGATGGGCCTCAACATCGACCACGATGTCCCGGAAGGTAAGTTTGCTGTCAGCTTTGTTATAGCGGCGCAGTACGGCTTCGACCCGGGCAACCAGCTCAACCACGTCGAACGGTTTGACCAGATAATCGTCAGCGCCCAGTTTAAGGCCTTTCACCCGGTCTTTGACTTCATGCTTGGCGGTAATAAAAATAACCGGTATCTTCATCGGCCGGATATATTCGATGATGTCATAGCCGTCGGCACCCGGAAGCATGACATCGAGTAAAATCAAATCATAAGCGCCCCGCTCGATCTTATCGATCGCTTCCAGCCCATCCTGCACGGATGTACAGTGATAGCCGGCGGCAGTCAGGTTCAGGTCGATCAGGTCACAGATAGATTTTTCGTCGTCTACAATCAATATTTTTATCATGGTAGCTCCTTTTATGTACAATACGGTTATTTCAGTAGAATCTACTTCATACAAGAATTTGCTTCATCAAAGAATTTGCTTCATCAAGATTAGCCGGTATTATTCTCGTCCGGCCATCCCCAGTAGGAACGGGCGTTTTGAATCAATTCGGTCATAGTTGTCTCGTCGTTGCAGCGGTAGTAGTTCTTCAGTTCGGTTTCCACAGAAAAGCCGTCAGTTCGCTGATAATAGATGGAATAATCATTATTTATCATCATTTCCCCGCGGCTGTTTTCATAGCTGTACCGCGCCAGGACGGCAATATCCCGCATGCCGTCACCGTCGATATCCCGCCAGGCCATTCCTTTCAGGGCATAGAGATTGTCGTATTCGCCCATGGGCTGCAGGCTCCAGACGATGTCCCCTTTTTCGTCAACCAGATAGATCATGAAAATATCATAATCAGCCATGGAATAAAAACCGGGTACCACTTCCAGAGTCCCCAGTTTTTCAAATTTACGGACATAATGCTGTTCAGTGATGATCTGCAGACCTTTTTTATTCAGTTCGTCAAAGGTGGTGGCTGTATATAAAAATTCTGTGGAATAGCGGTCACGTACAAAGGAGATGATCATCTTAATGCTTTTATTCATGCTGAACCGGTTAATCTTATCGGATATCCGGTAATCGCGGTAGAAGCCGTCGCTGCTTTGAAACAGGACGTCGCCGACTTTATAAAGATGCCCGGAATATTCACCCGACCGGTTCATGCAGTAGGTGATCAGGCCGATGTCGGTCAGGCCGTCCCGGTTCATGTCCAGAAAGGAAACAGCAGCGATTCTTTGGTTATACTGCAGCAATTCACCTGGATTGCGGTTATTGGTTTCGAGCTGGTCGGTTTTAAAGATAATGTTGCCGTCCTGATCGGCAAAAAATAAAGCCAGTCGCATGTATCGGTAGTCAAAAGCCGGAATAAAAGAGGCTTCGCCGTAGGTTAAGATCTGGATGGGAAATATCTGTTCTTCAACGACCCGGAAACCGGCGGCATCAATATCTTCTATCGTTTGGATGCCTTCAAAACGCTGACGGTATTCTTGGTATTCCTGGACAAAATCGGTATCGGAAGAAGCGGATACTTGATAGTACGAGATCGGGCTGCTAAAGGTGAAGAGCAGCGAGAGAGTGGTTATGAAAGAAAGAATGGGGCGGTTTTTTCTTTTCACAGGAGATACCCTTTCTGTAACCGGCGGTTAATGGCGAGTACCGGTTAATTCGACTATAACAAATCGGGGGGTATTTTTCAAGGAAAGAATGGATGAACTGGCATATTTGGACTTAGCATATATTAGATTGGATAAGCCCGGCATATATGAAAGAGGCATATTTTGCCATGTAATATGCTTACGATATTTTGCCAAACAGCTCATCTATCACCGCATCCACGGTAGTAATACGGTCGGACTTATAAGCATAGGCACCGCAAAACAGCAGTGCTTCTGTAACGTCGCCGTTTGCCGCCGCAATCAGCCGTTCCGTAATACAATAAGGAATAGCGGCAGGCTGACAATTTTTCAGGCATTGGCGGCAACGGCCCGGCGGAAATGTCTGTCCGTCCCGTACCCTTTCCATAAAGCTGTTTACGATGGCCCGGCCCGGCATACCGACCGGACTCTTGACGATGGCGATATCTGATGCTTTCGCTTGGATAAGTGCCTGTTTATAGGCTGGATCCGCATCGCATTCGGCGGTTGCGATAAAGGCGGTGCCGATCTGCACCCCCGAAGCGCCCAGTGCGAAGGCCTCCTGGACTTGCTCCCGGCTGTTGATGCCTCCGGCCAGAATCACCGGTATCCGGCAGTCAAACTGCTTTTCATAACGGCCGACCAGCTGAATGATCTTGCTGATTTCCAGGGCGTATGTAGTTTTGTCATATAAGTCTAGCTGCTCGTTTGTAAAGCCCAGATGCCCGCCGGCCAAAGGACCCTCGATCACAATAAAGTCAGCTGTCCGCTGATATTTACGATCCCAGTATTTTAAGATTGTCGAAGCCGACCTTTCCGTTGATACGATCGGCGCGATGTAGGTCCGGCTATCCTTAGTATAGGCGGGAAGATCGACCGGCAGTCCGGAACCCGAGACAATCACATCCGCACCGGCATCAACCGCCGCCCGTACATAGTCTTCATAATATTTCAGTGCCACCATAATATTAAAGCCAATGATGCCGGCGGCGGCAATGCTCCGCGCTTTAGCGAGCTCCTTGCCGATGGCCCGGATATTGGCTGCTTTGGTATCGGTGTCAAAATCGGCTTCCCGGAAGCCGATCTGAGCGGAAGAAATGAGACCGATGCCGCCGGCCTTTGCCACGGCGCCGGCCAGACCGCCCAAACTGATACCGACCCCCATGCCGCCTTGGACAAGCGGTATTTTAGCAACTAAGTCCCCTATTTTAAGCTCATTATATTTCACTGGCTTGCCGCCTTTCCTTCTCCGACTACAAAAATCATTTCCGCCTGTACGACGACCTTGCCGTCCACGGTTGCCAAGGCCTGGCCGACGCCGATCGGTCCCTTTTCCCGGGTCACCCGGACTTCCAGCTTGACTTTGTCCCCGGGTACGACTTTCCCTTTAAAACGGCATTTTTGCACGCCGCCGAAATAAGCGGTTTTGCCGCTGTTCTCGGGTTTGCTCAGTATGATCACCGCGCCTACCTGAGCCAGTGCTTCCAGCGTCAGAACCCCCGGCATAACCGGTTCATCGGGGAAATGCCCCGGAAAGAAATCTTCGCGGTAAGTAACACATTTGTAGCCTACGGCAAACTCTCCCGGCTCGTAGTCTTCAATATAATCTACTAATAAAAAAGGATGGCGGTGCGGGATGATCTTTTGGATTTCATTAGTGTTTAAATGGTTCATGGCAGTGGTCCTCTGTTCTGATTATTTGGATTGGCTATTTAATTAGCTATAGCGGGTCATTATATGCTTTGTTAATAAAATTAAATATTTTGACATTAAAAGTATAAGCATAAAAAATGTGCTTGTCAACAAATTTTATTACTGAATTAATTTTCGCGAAAACAGCTTACAGCGAAAATAATTCTCCATACCACACCCTTCTCGGGTCATAAGAACTGTCTGCGGTTAGGAAGCGGCTTTAAATCACCAGCATCGGAAGTTCCTTAGTTTCACCAGAGGTAACCATGATACTGATATCAGAAAATGAACTGCCCAGCCATATAGCAAGGGCTGATGGGTTATATACATACCGGCTGTCAGCCGAGAAAACCAGGCGGCGGTAAGCCGTAAGATACTGAGCGATTTCGCCGTTTGTGGCATACCAGATATTTTCCTTATGCGCGACTTGACTGATAAAGGCTTCTATATGATCCCAGTTATCATTCTGTTCAAATTCATAGCTATGACCCCAGAGGTAAAACAGCCGAGCCGGACCATCCGGAGAAAATAGTAAGTCATCGTTGAGGAACTGTTCCGCCAGCTGGAAGAGATTCTCGTCGTCATGGTGACAGGTGGGATGCCATCTGAGCAAATCATCCGGCAGCCGAAAATTTCCGGTTGAAGCAATCGTTCGTGCATAAGCCAGTCCGCATTGTCGTGCTGCTTCAACGATCGCTGCTTCGTCCGCTCCGAAGGCATAGGCATAGCCGGTCATTGGATTTCCGGTGAGTCGCTCCACTTCCCGGCGGCTGGTCAGGATCTCTTCCATGCAGCGGGCCGGATCCATCCCCCATAGCGCCATATGATATTGGCCGTGGGCGGCCATTTCATGGCCTTGATAAAGTGGCTTGAGCTGCTGCGCCGACAGTTTATCGTGAGGCACTGTTTTTTTGCCGGCGGAAACAGTGCCCTTCTCGCCCCAAAGCCCCGGATTGAGATTAAAAGTTGCCTTTATGCCATAACGGTTCAGGATTTCTAACAGCCGGATATCCTGAGTGACACCATCGTCATAACTCAAGGTCAGTGTTCTTTTTTTTCCCTCCGGCCAAAGTAGCCGGTCATATATGTGTCTGCTCATTTAATTTCCCTATACTTTTATTATTTTGTCCATCAATTACCATATTGTGACTATGCCTCATCGCTTTCGTTCTTTAGGCGGGATGATACCAAAAAATACACCAGTGCACCCAGCATCAACAACCCACAAATATCAAATACGACCCGATATCCGGCGATGCTGGCAAGCTGACCGATAATCACTCCGCCTAGCATCGGTCCGATGCCTTGGCCGACATCGCCGCCCAGATAATAGGTGCTGGTGGCAACCCCGGTTTTTTCCCGGCCGACCCGATTGATACAGCCGGCCTGAAGGGACGGCTGTGCCGCGCCCTGACCCAAGGAACGCAGGGCACCGGTCAGCAGGATGAGCGGCAAGGTGGCGCTGCGTCCGAGAATAAACAGAGAGCTGGCCGTCACCAGCAGTCCCGGCAGGACTGTAAAGTGCAGTCCTTTCTTGTCCATCAGCTTCCCGGAAAAGGGCCGCACCACAAATAACACCGCTGCGCACACGGTAAAGTAAACACTGACCCCGGCAATGCCGCGGTTTTCCGCATATAATACCAGATAGGCGGCAATGATTCCGTTCGTAAAGGAAAAGGTGCTGGCCACAAAGGTATAGGGCAAAGCCTTAACAGCAATCACGTCACTCCAGGACAGCCGCTTTTTAGTTGCCTTATCGCCGGCCATATTATCTGGCGTGCGAGCTTGCTCGCTTTGCTCATGAAAGGCGAACAACAAGAAAAAGGCCACTGCCGTTAAGACCGCTGCGGAAAAAAAGGTCGCAGACATGCCGATCTGTTCGGTTATCATCAAGCCGATTCCCGGAGCAACCGCTGAGGACACTACCATACCCATGCCCTGATAGCCGATGCCTTCGCCCAGCCGCCCGGGCGGAATATAGCGAGTTGCCAGTGCGATCTGAGCCGTTCCGCCGATGGCAAAACCGATGCCATGCAGAATACGGAAGAAAATGATCAGCGGGATATTGGTGGTCAATATAAAGCCGACCAAGCCGACGGTCATAAATACGTTACTTAATTTTAACAAGCGGACGTTATTCAGCCGATCCGCCATGATTCCACAGAATGGTCGGCAGACCAGGGAGGTCAGCGAAAACAGGCCGACAATAAAACCGGCCAGAGTAATATCGGTACCAAAGCTGACCAGATATTTTGACAGAACCGTCGCAATCATATAAAAAGAAAAGGCGTTGAAGGTATTGATGATAAGTATAAAAATATATGGCCGGTTCCAAAGTTTTGTTTGTTCCATAGTGTTCCCCCTGTCCGCTACGCGGGCTATTGTCAGTAATTTATAATTTTATTCATTTTTATTTATTTTAAATTCATTAACAACGATTATTTCGGTTTCATATAAAAAGCTACCGATATGCTGACAATACCGGCATATCGGCGGCTTCCGGCGCGGGAAACGCTGCATCAGCGTTTCCCTAATACAGAGGCCATATATTGCAAGTGCCTTATAATCCTTATAATACAGAAGTCTACTTAGCGGCCAGCCATTCGTCTAACTGCCTCTGTTTCTCAGCAATAATGGTATCTACGCCGGCATCTTTCAGTGCCTGCTGGAAGACAGGCAGCGTTTCGTCGATATCGCTTTCCGCGTACATCAGAGGCATATAGTACTGGGCAACCACGTTGGCGCAGGCGGTCATCTCATTAGCCACTGCCGTAGAATCAAATTGGAAGCCTAAGGCCAGCGATTTATTGGCGACACGGTTCTTTTCTTTCATTTGATCATAGATATCTGGCTGTTCATGGCTCCAGGTCTCACATAACATGACATTCGGCCATACGGCCATGCTGGCGGCAGGCCAGTTCACGTCGGCCATGCCTTTTCCTTCCGGATATTCCATCTGGCCGTTTTCATTGATAACATATTCTAAACCTTCAATGCCGTTGGCGACTAACTGCGCCGCAACCGGATCGGAATACAGTACGCCGAGAACTCTCATGGCAGCCGCAGGGTCTTCACAGAAGGAGCTGATATGCCACATATAGGTGGTGACGTCGCCGCTTGTTGCCAACGGTTCGGTAACGGCAGCTCCTACCACGTCCAACTGATTCTGGGCACCTGACGAGGCGATGCCGACTTGGGCATCCCAGCTGTAACCAGGGGTTCCGTCAACGATGCCCGCCTGCAGATTAAGAAGTGTCGGGCTGGAATTGCTTAACGGGTCAGGGCTGATCAGGTCATTTTCTTTCCAGATCTTCACATTATCCAAGAAATTAAGGAAGTAATCCGATTCATAATAATTCTCTACTGTCGTGCTTTCGGTCGGATTGGTCAGTACGCCTAAGAAGTTGGTATCCCCGAAATAGTCGATATCTTTGGGGATCCAGTAGGTCTCGGTAGAACCGGGGATAAAATACTTGTCCGGGCTGGTCTGCTTCATCGCCAACATGGCTTCAGTCATCGAATCCAGATCATTTACCTGGCTCCAGTCGATACCGGCTGCTTCGGAAGTGGAGCGCTGAACCATGTAGAGATTCTCGCTGCACCATGCATAAACGGAAGGGGTGCCGTATAAGTTCTGGCCGACCCGGGCACAGTTCAGATATTCTTCAAAACCTTCGAACTGAGCCAGGACATCCTGTCCGTCCGATTCCAAGAGATCGTCCAGCGGTATAATCTGTCCGTTTGCGACCAGGTTGCTGATTGAGGTATACCAGAAAGAGGTAAATAAATCCAAGGCATCATCGCCGCCGGTCAACATCAGGTTGGTCTGGGTAACTAGATTACCAAACTCAATACCGACCAGATCTACTTCTGCGCCGGCCTTTTCCCGCATGATAACGTTTAGCTTTTCTTCGATTTCCGCTTCGTCGCTGCTACCGAATACAATATGGTAGTTCATTCGGATGACCGGATACTCGCCCGATGATCCGGAATTATCCGCTGCGGTTCCTTCCGATGCGTCGGCATCCGACGAAGTCTGACCGTTTTCATTGGTGTCGGCAGCGCCGCCGGTATTGCCGCAGCCGGCCAGCAGACTGATGACCATACAGATCCCCAACAGCAAGGCAACGGTTTTCTGATAAAACTTTGCTTTCATAATTGTCCTCCTATAGTGAAATTTTATTGGTTTCTTGTTGACTGACTTAATGGTAACAAAGTCAGAATTCAATATGCTATCATTTTTCTGACATAAATCATTGCTTTTCTGCTACGGTTCACTTACTACACTTTTTCACAGAAATCTGATAATAAACAGCAGAAATCCGATAGCATCGATACTGGTGATAATATATCCTAAATATAGTATGAGCAGATAAGGAGGAAACATTTATTTATGAGGAAAAAAAGTGCGGTTCGCAGATTCAGACGCAGTATTCCGTTATATTTAATGCTTTTACCCGGTATTATTTATTTGATCGTCAATAATTATATGCCGATGGCAGGACTGGCGCTGGCCTTTAAGAAGGTCAATTATGCACTGGGTCTTTTTCAGAGTCCGTGGGTAGGATTTGATAATTTTGTCTATCTTTTCCGAGGTAATGAAGCGGTGATCTTTTTCCGTAATACTATTTTGTACAATCTGACCTTTATCTTGCTGGGTAATTTTGCCGGGGTGCTGACGGCGATTGCGCTGGATGCGGTCAGGTCCAAGTTTTTCCAGCGGACAAGCCAAGTGGTGATCCTGATTCCGTTCCTGCTCTCGACTGTAATCGTCAGCTATATCGCTTTTGCATTTTTAAGCGGCAACAACGGCTTTATGAATAATACCGTCCTGCCGCTTTTGGGGATTGAGCCGATCAGCTGGTATAACAATCCTAAGTATTGGCCGTATATCCTGACTATTGTATATCTATGGATGAATTTTGGCTACAGTTCGATTCTTTATTATTCTACTTTGATCGGGGTGGATAAAGCTTATTACGAAGCCGCTGTCGTTGACGGGGCGGGGATCGGCAAGCAGATTACCGCCATTACCCTGCCGGCGTTGAAGCCGACGATAATCACACTGGTCCTGCTGGCGGTCGGCCGGGTCTGTTATTCTGATTTTGGACTTTTTTATCAGGTGCCGATGAACAGCGGTATGCTCTATAGTACCACCCAGACGATAGATACGTTTGTCTACCGGGGGCTGCTGCAGCTTAACGACATCGGCCGTTCGACTGCGGCCGGCTTCATGCAGTCAGTGCTTGGTTTTATCCTGGTGCTGCTCGCCAATATCATTGTCCGTAAATTAGATAAGGACAGTGCTTTATTTTAGACTACGGAGGTGTCCATCGATGATCTATAAAAATAAAATTTTTCGTACTGCCATGACTGTTTTCGTTATTATACTGTGCCTGCTCAGCCTGATGCCCTTTGTCCTCCTTTTATCGGGCTCACTGACGGATGAGGCCACCTTGGCTCTCTACGGTTATGATCTGTATCCGCGGAAGTTCAGCATGGATGCCTATAGCTACTTATGGAACCTGCGGGCGCCGATTATCCGGGCTTATTTCATGAGTTTTGCGATCACTGTCTTCGGAACGGGTGCCAATGTGGTAATGACTACCCTGTTTGCCTATCCGCTGTCGCGGAAGGATCTGTACGGGCGGCAGGTGATTTCATTTTTTCTGTTTTTTACGATGTTGTTTAACGGCGGATTTGTCCCGACTTACTTGATTTATACCCGGATATTCAATATCAGTGATACGTTTGCCGCGATGGTAGTGCCTTACTTAATGATGAATGCTTTCTTTGTCATTATGATGCGGACCTATATCATGTCCAATATTCCCGACGAAGTGATTGAAGCCGCCCGGATCGACGGCAGCAGCGAGTTGCGGATTCTAACCAGGATCGTCATGCCGATGTCGCGGCCGATCATGGCCACCGTGGCTCTGATGGCGGCCATAGCGTATTGGAACAACTGGACCAACGGCGTTTATTTCCTTTCGGTCCGCACGGAACTGTACGGCATCCAGAACGTCTTGAATTCGGTGATGGCCAACGTTACCTTTTTGCAGTCCCATTCAAACGCTATGGTAAGCACCAGGCAGATGCCCAATGTCAGCATCCGCATGGCGCTGGCGATGATTGCCGTGATTCCGATCTTGGCGGCCTATCCCTTCTTTCAGAAGTATTTTGTCAAGGGTATCACGGTCGGTTCGGTCAAGGGTTGACGGAAGGGAAGTACGTCCGTTAACATATAGCTAAGATACAAGTAGGAGTGTATCTAAGGAAATAGAGATTAATTCGTTTCCTTTTGGACATAGAGTGCGAAATGCAGGAGGGTGATTAGAAAAATATGAAAAAAATTGAAAATAAAATTATGCTGATTACTTATGCTGACAGCATAAGTAAGAATCTGACGGAACTGGACGAGGTGATGGGGCGATATTTCCCCGGTTTGTTCGGCGGGCTGCATATCCTGCCCTTTTTCCCGTCTTCCGGTGACCGTGGCTTTGCCGTTGTCGACTATGATAGCGTCGATCCGGCATTCGGAACCTGGGAGGACATTGACCGGCTGGGCAGGGAATACTATCTGATGGTGGATTTTATGCTGAATCATGCTTCGGTGCGGTGTATGGAGTTCAAGGACTATATGGAACATGGTGACGACTCGCCCTACCGCGATTTGTTTATTCACTGGAATGAATTCTGGCCGGACGGTGAACCGAGCGAGGAGGAGCTGGCAGTGCTGTATCGGCGCAAAGAACAAGGCCCTTACTTTGAATTTACCCGCCAGGACGGGAAGACCGTCAAGCTGTGGAATACTTTTTTTGCCGAGCAGGTGGATATCAATCCCTATACGACAGCAACCCGCGATTATTATGAACGCAATCTGCGTCGGCTGGCCGATCATGCCCCGCTGATTCGCTTTGATGCTTTCGCTTATGCGTCGAAGCGTCCCGGGACCAGTTGTTTCTTTGTTGAGCCGGAGATCTGGGATGTGCTGGAGATCGGTATGGCTCCGCTAAAGGAGAGCGGTGCCGAGATTCTGCCGGAGATCCATGAGAATTACCAGATTCAGATGAAGATGGCTGAACGCGGTTACTGGGTCTATGATTTTGCGTTGCCGATGCTGCTGCTGCATGGGCTGAAGACCGGCCGCACGGATCGGCTGATCCATTGGCTGAAGATCTGCCCCCGGAAACAGTTTACCACCCTTGACACCCATGACGGCATCGGTGTCGTTGATGTAGCCGGGTTGCTGACGGATGAGGAGATTGAGCTGGTTCAAAAGGATGTTGGGAGGATTACCAAGCCAGCAGAAGAGTATATGAAGTTTCCCAGCTTTATTAAGAAGGATGACGGGAGGAAACAGACCTATCAGCTGATGTGTACTTATTATTCGGCGCTTGACGGTGACGACGAGGCTTATCTGCTGGCCCGCCTCGTTCAGTTCTATGCACCGGGGATTCCGCAGGTTTATTATGTCGGTCTGCTGGCGGGGGAAAATGATATCGAGGCGCTGAAGCGTGGGGAAGAGCCGCGCAGCATTAACCGCCATACGTATTCGTCGGAGGAGATCGAAGAGGCGGTCAGTTCACCGTTATTGATCCGTTTGTTTGAGGTGATGCGGTTCCGTAACAGCTATCCGGCTTTCAGTGGGGATATAGCGGTGGATGATGAATTGGAAAGCGGGCTGTTGTCAGTGGTCTGGCGGCAGGGGGAGTATCGCACGGCACTGCGGGCTGATTTTCGGACGAAGTCTTACCAGATTACGTATTATGATGTGGAGAGCAGAGAAGAACGGGAACTGTAATCGGCGGAACTGGTTACAGGTTGCAGTGTTGTGAAACAGTAAGGGTTGCGGCTGAGAGTAGTAGGAATATAATAAGGGACAAGAAAAAATAATAAGAATAAACTATAAGAGAAAAAAGATAAGGAGATGATATTATGTCACTGATGACTTATAATTATGAAAGCGAATATCTTGGAGGAAATCATCAGATCAGCGTTATTATGCCGGACAAGCCCCGTGAGATAGCGCCGGAGGATTTTTATCGCAGCGGAGAGAAGTACAAGGTGTTATGGCTGCTGCACGGAACCTTTGGAGACAATACCGACTGGATCCGGCGCACGAATATCGAACTCTATGCATCCCGGCGGAATCTGGTCGTTGTCATGCCGGCGGCGTTGAATTCCAACTACTCTAACTGGAATGAGTTTATGATGGGCTACCGGATGTATGATTACCTTACCGCCGAGCTGATGCCATTGATCTATGGCTGGCTTCCGGTTTCCGACCGGAGAGAGGATAATTTTATCGCCGGCCTGTCGATGGGCGGGCGGGGAACCATTAAATATGCCGTCAATTTTCCGGAGCGCTTTGCCGCCGCCGCGGTATTGTCTGCCGCGCCGCAGGATTTTCAGCAGATGCGGCCTGGTCATGAAGAGATGATGCTGGATACGGAGAATTTCCGCCTGAAACGGTCCCTGAATAATGCCGGCGGTCTGGCGGCCTTTATTGCTTCCCATGAAAATGTCTGGGATATTATCGACCGGAAGGCCGGAACCGGCACGCTGCCGCGGCTGCTCTTTGCCTGCGGGGAAGACGACAGCCTGATATACCGCAACTTGATGATATTTAAGGAGCACTGCAAGGAGATCGGTTTAGAGGCCGAATGGTTTACGTTGCCGGGGTATAAACATGAGTGGAGTTTTTGGGATCTGGCTATTCAGGAAGCGCTTAAGTTCTTTGGCTTGACTGATGCCGATGCCGGTAATCCTTTTTAACGGACTAGATATTTATTTATATAATGTTATTTAGATAATAAATCAGTTATAATTAGGGAAACGCTGATGCAGCGTTTCCCGCGCCGGATTTGCGGCAGGAGGTTTACTATGAAGGTTGATTTTGCGCCATTAACCGATTATCTGGATTCTTTGGAAGGCCGGTATGGCATACCGGCTCTGGATCTGAAAATAACGCATCATCATCGACCAGTTTATCGGCATATGTGCGGATACGCGGACTATGACCGGCTGGTTCCGCTTAACGAGCGGAATCTGTTTTATCTCTATTCCATGACCAAGGTCATCACGATAACGGCGGTACTCCAGCTTATCGAGCAGGGACGGCTGGGTTTCTATGATGAGCTGCGGGAATATCTGCCGGAATATGGCATCATGCGGGTGGCGGATGATTTTGCAATCAACAAATTTCCGATTCATTGGCCGGGAACGGATGTGCCCTGTCATCTGGCGCATGACTCCATTCGTATCATTGATCTGATGACCATGACAGCAGGGTTTTCCTATGATACCACGGCCTTGGCAATCCGTCAGGCGGTGGAAAAAAGCGGCGGCCGTGCCGGAACCCGGGAGATAGTCCGGGCGATGGCTGACATGCCGCTGATCTATGAGCCGCGAACCCGCTGGAGTTACAGTCTGGCCCATGATGTTCTGGGGGCGGTCATCGAAGCGGTGACCGGTATGACATTGGGTGCCTATTTATCCACCAACCTATTTGCGCCCTTGAAGATTGATGATTTCTTTTTCCGTGATAAAGGGCCGGTCAGGGAGCGGCTTGCGGCACAGTATGCCGTTGACATGGAAACCGGGGCGATGGCGGCCGCCGGGTTAAGCAATGCCTTTCAGTTTACCCAAGCCTATGAAAGCGGCGGAGCCGGGCTAATCACCACCACCGATGCTTACAGTGCTGTACTGGATGCCTTATGTAATGGCGGATGTGCAGCCGATGGTACTCGTATTCTCAGCGAGCAGTCGGTTGCGCGGTTAAGCTGCGGTTATCTGACCGGTGTCATGCGGACTGATTTTCAGACGACCGGTAAGGTCGGTTATAATTATGGGCTGGGCGTTCGGGTAATGAGTGATCCGAAAGCTTCTAAAAGCCCACTTGGTGAATTTGGCTGGGATGGGGCAGCCGGTTCATATGGCTTGGCAGATCCGTCCAATCATCTTAGTATCTGTTATATCCAGCATATTCTGGGCATGCGTGTCGCCTACGATGTCATTCACCCGACGATTCGCGATCTGGCTTATGAAGCTCTTGGGCTGGCTGCATTTTAAGTAATTATAATATTATTTAAATTCAAATTGTATTTACCAATATTATGTGATAATATTCTGTTATGCCAAATTATTGGCGGGGTGCTACCAGATACGGTAGGCGGGAAAACCCTCTTCCAGAGGACTATGGTTCTCTTAGAGGGACTGTGGCTCTCTGTTTACATAAAGCAATCTGTTGTATGTTATATGCGACGGAAATCTTATGATAGAGAGGGATATGCCATGATAAGTATAACGGGCTTAATTGCTGTATTAGACTTTTTGCTGACTGCTTTCGGTCTTGGTTATACGATCGGAAGCCATAAAACACAAAAAAAATAAACCGCCAAAGCCTACCAAACTTTCGGTTTATTTTTATTAACCAAACAGGGTTTTTCTGTCTATCGGTAGCACCCTTTATATCATTAATTTTAGCATTATATGAGAGGTCTGTCAAATAAAAAGTCCCCAAATAAAAAGTTCCCAAATAACTGACTCATTTTAGATTTTAACAACCTTTTAACGTCGAGTTCCTCTCCACCAATTCCACCGGCAGGATAGAACGTTCCGGCACCGGCTTGCCGTCGATCTTACGGATTAAGAGATCAACCGCGCATTCGCCCATGGCAGCAATAGGCTGGGCGATGGTGGTCAGCTTCAGCAATCCGGCGACTTCCAGGCCGTCATAGCCGACGATGGGCAATTCGGAAAAGACCGAACCGGCCATCTGCTCGGCACAGATCAGTTTAGCGGCCAGCATGTCGCCCGTGATAAATATCCCGTCAATATGGGGGTGCTTCTGTAGGTATTTAACCAGCTTGTCGGCCAGAAGCGTCCCGTCCGCATCCGCTTCATCGGTTTCTTTCATGTCATCCATGGTGACCAGAAGTTCGGAACAATCAAGGCCTTCTCCGGCACAAGCATCACGGAAGCCCCGGTAACGCAGGCTCATCATCATATAATCCGGAACATCGATGCCAAAAAGCAGTGGATGTCGGCAGCCGGCATTGATCAGTGCCTGGGCGGCCTGGGTACCGCCGCTGTGATTGTCGGCTGTGACCGAAGGGATGCCCTTTATTTCCCGGTCAATGCTGACTAAAGGAAGTTCATAGTCGGCATAGATTCCGGCATCGCCCATACGGCTGCACAGCAGGATGCCGGCTACTTTGTTGGCCTGAAGCATATCCAGCATCTCCAGCTCACGTTCCTGTTGACGGTTGGATTTGCACAGAAGCAATTTATACCCTCGGTCATAGCAGGCTTCCTCAACGGCATCAGTCAGACGGCTGAAGAAGCTGTAGTCAATCAGCGGAACCACCAAGCCGATGATATGGCTCCGTTTGGTTTGTAATGCACGGGCCATTTCATTGGGGTGGTAATTCAGTTCTTTCATCACCTTATGGACTTTTTTGCGGGTTTTTTCACTGATCGCTCCACGGTTATTCATAATCCGTGACACGGTCGCAACCGATACCCCGGCCTCTCTTGCCACATCTTTAATTGTTGACATTATTATCCCTCGTGACCTGGCCCACAGGAAAATATTTTGGTACCTGTTAGCAGAAACAGTATATCACATTTGTTGGCAGATTCACAGAAATATTTTGGCTATTTTCGTACATGTTTTCGTACATAAGTACCACTTGGATTACACATTATTGTGAAAAACCCCTATCATTTTCTCATCGGTGGCAGAGCTTCATCTTTTAAAATATCCCGGATCAGGTCAGCCATATTCGCGGACAGCACAGCAAAGTGATCGGTGACATACACAACCCCCTCGCAGGACGTAACATGCAGGTTGTAAAAATAAGACGCAAACCATTCCACGGAAACCAGCAGCTCTTGGCCGACATGCAAGGCCTCACAATACATGCTGCGCATTTCATTGTCAATGACGCAGCCGATGCTGCCTCTGGCAAACTGTAGCCGTCGTCCGTCAGGCAGCATCATCACCGCCGTCAAGCCATCCTCAGACGGCTGATACTGAGCTCCAAAGACCTCCGCCAAAAACGCTAACGGAACGCAGACATATTCGCCACGGACTTTTTGTCCGCCATTTAAGCCGTGATATTTAAGCTTTTGCCACTTTACCGCCGCCGTGCTTAAGGTGACTACTTGGTTGTTCAGCCAAGCCGAGGCGTGACCGCCGGTTACCGCAAAGGCAAATTCATCGCCCTGACGCGGCAGGATTGTTTCCGTGTGTTCGATGCTGCCGTCGGCCAGTCTTCTGGTTCCAGAAAATAAATAATCCCAGTAGAGAAAAGCCTCGTCCAAGGTCTGGCCGTGATCGCGGTTCTTAATATCCAAGTAAACCAGATCAGCTTTTTTCCCCTTATAAAAAGCCAGGTTATCCTCGCCGGTAATCTTAATCTGCGGCAGCGGATCACATTCATTCAGATACATCCAATAAAAACGGTTGACTTTGTTCACCATAAATTCATCATAATTCTTACCCGGCGGCAAGCCGTTTGTCTCTGGCCGGGATTGCCAGACCGCCAGATGTCCGGACCGGTTGATCATCTTCCCCTCTTTATCAAAGATCAGCGGCGGCTCGCTCGGCCCGCCTGATCCGGCCGCGCCGGCCAGGATGTGGCCAAAATTTCTGGCGAACTGCCCGGTCATGAGATTGCCCAGCGACATCCCCTGCATGAAGATCCGTCCCTCATCAATATTATATTTGGTTTTCATCAGCTCGATCAGCCCCAGGAAAGTTTTGACATCATGATTGTCCTCAATCTCCTTAGGCACGTCAAAGCTTGGCAGCCCGACCCGGCTGTTACCCTCCGCATCATCCGTTATACCGGGAATGGCCCACATGCGCTGCTCATGCGCATCGGGAAAAACACAGATAAAACCTTCCCGGTCGGCCACCAGTGTCCAGGATGTATAGATTGCGTGGCCCCACCCGGTCATCAGGCCGCCGTGTACGCCGATGACCAGCGGTGTCTTCTGTTTAGGATCGTAGCTTTCCGGAACATATTCATACCAGACATCGGTCAGGCCGTCGGCCACCACGTCCTCGAATCTTTGGAGACGGGCGGGATATACGATGGAGTTATTGCCGTTTTCATTGACCACCACGTCGGTTGTCTTAATGATTTCCGGTAGATAATCCCGGTTCGCGTCATCCGGTGTTCCCGGCAAAAGCTTTACTTTGTATTCCATAATTTTCTTCCTCTGCTTTCTTTTTATTTGTAAGTTTAGCTTCCATAGTTTCCATAGTACTGATGGCTATAGTATTATGGCTATAGTTTTGATGGCTATGCGGCGCTAATATATGCGGTGGAGACCGGTATTATATCTGCTTGCCATCCAGGATATCATGAATCAGATCAGCCATGAATGCAGATAATTCGTTGTAATGATCGGTAACATAAACGACGTCGCCGCAGCTTGAAACATGGTAGTTAAATAAAGCACGCATAAACCATTCGATGGAGACATAGAGTTCATGGTCTTGATAAACGGCTTCACAGTACATGGCTTTGAGCTGCCGGTCAATCACGCAGCCGATACTGCCGCGGGCAAACTGTGTCTGCCTTCCGTCCGCCAGAGACAGCGTTACTGACTGACCGTCATGTTCGCTTTGATAAGCGGCATCGAAGACTTGCGCCAGAAATGACAGCGGTACACACAGATATTCGCCGCGGACTTTTTCACCGCCTTCCAGTCCGTGATACTTTAATTTCGTCTGTTTAAAGGCTGCGGCGGCCATCTCTATGACCTGATTCCCGAACCAGGCGTGGCTACAGCCGGCTGATACCGCCACCGCCCACGCATCGCCGCTCCGGGTCAGCATGGTCGGATCGGAACAGACTGAGCCGTCTGGCTTACGGCTTAATCCTGAGAAGAAATAATCCCAGACTAGGAAAGCGTCGTCAAAGGTCTGACCGTGGTCACGGTTCTTAATATCCAGAAAGACCAGATCGGCTTGTTTTCCTTTATAAAAGGCCCAATTATGCTCCCCCTCAATCCGGATCGCTGGAAGCTGCTCACAACGGTTAAGTTGTTGCCAATAATGCAAGTTGTCCCGGCAAGCCGTCAGTTCGTCGGAGCGATTCTCCGGAATCTGATTCAGCTCCGGCATCGACTGCCAAAACGGCAGTGGGCCGCCCTCATTCACGATATCGCCATCCTGATCATACAAAAGCGACGGGAAGGTAAAGCAGCCGGATCCGGCCGCCCCGGCCAAGAGATGGCCATAATGCCGGGCAAACAGAGAAGTCATCATATTACCCATCGACATTCCCTGCATAAAGATTCGCTCGGGGTCGATATGATAGGTCTTTTTCATCCGTTCAATCAGATTCAGGATTAATATCACATCAGGATTGTCACTGATGTTCTCCGGTGCCGGGGTTACTTCCGGCGGAATATCCGGTTCGGCGGCGGACGTTCTGTGCCAGTCACCCCAATGAACCTGCCAGAAGCGGTCCAGATGAGCATTGGGAAAAACAACGATAAAGCCGTCGCGCTCCGCCGCCAAAGTCCAGGAAGTATACACCGCCTGTCCCCAGCCGGTCATCATCCCGCCATGTAAGGATATCACCAACGGGGTTTTAACGGCGGGGTTATAGCTGGCCGGGACATATTCATACCATTCGTCTTCTTTGTCGTTTACATTGTTACTAACAAGCAGACTGTGATGTTCCGTCAGACGGACGGGATAAGGCTGGGAATTGTTCCCGTTTTCGTTGACTACGATTCGGGTACCCTTAAGTTGTTCCGGCAGGTAATCCCGGTTGGCATCATCCGGTTCACCCGGATACAGTTTCATGTCCATATTCATATCCATCTTAGAGTCCTCCTGGCAAGCCGATCATTTGTCAGAAAAGTGCGTAATAATCCGTGGTATCAATCTTAACATTATAAGCTTGCCCGCATTCATAGTATATCATGTAGAAATTTTTATGTCAAACGTTTACATTATTTATTGCTATTGTGTTTTGCGTTGATATTGACATATTTTTGAGAAAATAGTAATATTTTAATAAACGTTTATAACATTCATCCGCACGGAATATGAACTGTGTCCAGTCATTACCTGCTTTCCGCTCGCCAGATGACAGATGACTATGGACTTAGGGGATAAAGACAATATATATGTTTATAATAAGTATAATCACTATCCTTTGGAGAAACTCACATGACCCCTCGCAAGACCTCCGTCAAAAAAATGTTCATAACCTGCTTTTCCATCATAGCCATAACCATCATAATCAGCGTTTGCCTGCTCGCGGCCTATTCTTTCCACAGCTACCGCCGGCAGATCCAATCCTACAGCCAGGCAATTCTGGATCTGTACCAATATGAACTGGAATCCATCTCCGCCAGCCTGCTGTCCTTCAATCAGGAGACCTATACCGAGGACTACAATTTCATCGCCCTTTCCACCGGCAATTACAGTGCCTCCGAAAAGATCGTCTATGAGTACAACCTGCGCCATACGATCAACAGTCGCATAGCTCCGCCATCGGTCATCCTGATCTTTAATGAAGCAGGCAGTATTGTGATGTATAAATATGGTCGGAATTTTCCGCAGTATATGTCCATCGAAATGCTTGAACAGAAGCAGACACTGATGGATCACTGCCGCCAGACGGAAGATTCGCAGTTAAACCAATGGACGGTGTTCCGTGACGAGCAGCATTCGCTTCTGATGAATACTTATAAACTGCGGGACCTGTACGTCTGCTCGGTCATTGATCTGGAAAAGATTATTATCCGAGATTATCAGCCGGACGAGGAGCTATTGCAGTTTGCTTTTTACAACGACACCGATATCCTGACGAATGCCGACTATGCGGCCCAAGCCGCCATCTCGATCGATGATATCCAAAGCTCAGTCCGCTCGGTTGCTTATCAGTCCGGCCATCTGATTCAGACATCTTCTCTTTCCGGCCTGCCGGTTTCGATCTGTTGTATTATTCCGATGCGGCATTTTTGGGTTTATTCGCGGGTTTCAGTGATCTTGATGATCTCGGTTTTCTTGATTTTGGGTTCTTTAGTTTCAGTGGTCTTTACGTTGATCCGGCGCTTGCTGATTTTCCCGCTCAATCAGATTGCCCTGGCAGCGGAATATCTGGAGTCCGAGGGCAGCCCGGCTTTTGCGGTGGGGGAAAACCGTGTCCAGGAGCTACAGTGGATCAACGATGCGCTCAGCGGCCTGATCCGCCAGAAAATCACGCTGGAGCAGGATAATCAGTCCATTGAACAGGAGAAGGAACACGCTGAACTGCAATATCTGCAGCTGCAGACCCGTTCTCATTTTTTTATTAATTGTTTGAAAAGCCTATATCATATGGCGGAGAATCAGGAATATGAAAAAATGCGGCGGATGATCTTGGCTTTTTCCGACCATCTTCGCTATATTTTTCATGATACGCTGAAATTAGTTCCGCTGCGGGCGGAGTTAAAAGAGGTAAACGATTATTATAATATTCTGTTGCTGGATATGGATAAGCCGCTGATACTTCATCAGCAGGTTGACCGGCAGCTGTTAGACTATCCCGTGCCGCCGCTGCTGATCCAGACCTTTCTGGAGAATTCTTTTAAGTACAGCGGACGGACCGATGCCCCGCTATGTTTTAACATCCGGATCGACCGGTCGGACATGGAAGGGCAGGCATATCTGCGGCTGCGTCTCAGCGACAACGGGGTCGGCTACAGTGAGTCGATGCTGCGGAAACTGAATCAGGAAGAGGCAGAGCTGTATGAAGACGAGCATGTCGGAATCAGCAATCTGACAAAGCGGATCCAATTGATTTATCAGGATAATTATCAGGCGGTATTCTTAAATGAGCCGGCCGGCGGGGCTGTAGCCTTGATCTGCCTGCCTATTGACCGGGAGGTGCTGGCATGAAGCTACTGATTGTTGACGACCAGATCTCGGTCATTAACGGCATCGTTGCAAAAGTTGATTTTGAACAGCTGGGAATCCTGACCGTCCTGACGGCTACCAGTGCCCATGAGGCCCGCACTGTCATCGCCGGCTGTCAGATCGACATCTTATTATGTGATATTGAGATGCCGGGTGAAAGCGGGCTGGAACTGAATCAATGGATTATGGAAAGCGAGCCGAGGATGATCCGGATCTTTTTGACTTCGCACACTGATTTTAGTTATGCCAGGGAAAGTCTGCGGCTAGGCTGCTTCGATTATATCGTTCAGCCGGCTCCCTATGATGAGATCGAGGAAGTTCTGAACCGGGCGGTACGGAAACTGAAACAAGACCGTTTGCAGGAAGAATTATATAATTTCGGGAGGCTGTATAAAACAAATGAAGAAGAGATGATTGCCCATACCGCTTTTAATCTGTTCTCGCGATTTGAAGAGACGGTACGGCAGGCGATGGAGCTGCTTAATGAGACCGGCTATCCACTTAAGGCCACCTCCCATATCCGGCTGGTTATCGTTGTGTCTAACGCGGACAGCAAAGGCGCCGCCGATCCGTCATTTACCGTGGTCAAAAAAGAGATGCTGCGTGCATTGTCCGCCGCTGACATTGGCCTGCCGGTTTATCCTCTGATTACGCAGAACAAATTTCATCAGCCGGTCATCTTATTATTCAGCAATGAAGCAGAAGCACTGGACGGCGTATCCGACCGCTTGCGTATCTTCCAGCAGCAGCTGGTCGCTTCTTTGTTTGCTTCAGCAGCCGTTTATGTCGGTGAAACGGTGGCTATTGCGCAGCTGCGCGAGGAAGTCGGTAAGCTTCACAGCATGATTGATAACAATGTCAGTCTTAAGTCAGGGATATTCCTGAACCATACGGCCCGGACGGATGAAATAGCAGGACATCAGGGTACAGGACGTCAGAATGTGGGACATCAGAACGCAGCATATCAGAACGCCGGACATCCGGATACAGCCCGGCCGCAACCCGATGAAGCGGCAGAAGCTGCCGCCGATTGGGAACGGCTGCTGAAGGCCGGACAGAAAAAAATCCTCCGTGCCAATATCATGGCTTATCTCGACGACCTGATCGCGATCGACCGTGCCAGCTTCCGCAGTCTTTGCGGCCTGCACCAGCAGCTGACGCAGCTCTTTTTCAACTATTTCTACGAGCATAATATCGATATCCCGCAACTATTCAATGATAATTACCGCTATAACGATTACATGGAAGGTTTCAAGTCCGTCCCTGCCTTACGGGAAGCGATTGATTTCATGATACAGGCGGCAGAAACAGCCGGACCGGGAAGCGGCCCGGTTAAAAATGAAATCGCTATGGCCAAGGATTATATATTAAGCCATCTGGCGCAAAATGTCTCTGTCCGTGATGTTGCCGACCACGTCCACCTGAGCCCGGAGTATTTCACCAAATTATTTAAGAATGAAACCGGCCAGAATATCAAGAACTATATTCTTAAGACCAAGGTAGACGTGGCGAAAAATCTCCTTGAAAATCCGAATATCTCCGTCAGTTTGATTGCTATGGAACTGGGTTACACTAATTTTTCGCATTTTACCCAGATGTTTAAGAAGTACGAGGATGTCACCCCGTCCGATTACCGGAAGCAGTATCTAAAGAAACACTGATGCATCAGCGTTTGCCTAATCTACGCATTCTCCTGTATGTTGTTGTTTATGCCTGTTGACTCAGGCCATCTGCATTTACTCGCTCGCACGTTTAAATGTCTGCCGTAAGTCAAGCCAGTCTAAAAATAATTTAACGTGCCGATTACAGTATTCCCAGTTATGAGCACCATGATCGACGGTGATCTCACAATCCAGTCCCATATCGCGGTATTTATTCATAAAATAAAGGTTGTCCTCATAATGGCTGTCTTCCATGCCGGTTGCCATATAGCCGCGGGGGAATCGGCGCCCTTCCTGTAAACGTTTGGCAATCATATAAGTAATATCGTTTTCCGTTTCCATCACGTCCCGACGGGCGCCAAATGCCGAGGCAAACATATAAAAACTGTCTTCCCGGTCTTCTTCCTCCGGCAGGATCTCTGGGACATTCTTGACCCCGGAAAATAAACCGAAGGCGGCAAACTGCTCTGGGTCGCGTACCAGCCATTTTAAGCTCCCATAGCCGCCCATCGAAAAGCCGGCAATAAAGTTTTCGGCCGGGTCGTCGGAGAGCGGAAAAAGATGTCGGACCACCTGCGGCGTTTCCACCGACAGCTGTGTGAAATATTTAAAATCGCCATGCCTGGTGTCCATGTAACCGGAACAGTAGGTTCCGCTGCAGACTACCGCAATGCCGGCTTCTGCGGCATAAAGTTCCAGGGCCGTGTAGCGCTGCCAGTCGGTATAATCAAAGCCGCCGCCGGACTGTAGCCATAGAACCGGATAACGGTAGCCTTCCGGGCGATGGGCCAGTGAATGGCCCCAGGTGTCTTCCGGCAAAATCACGTTGACACCCACTGTCATTCGTAAAGCTTCTGAAAAATAATGCAATCGGATATTGGCCATGCCTATGCCTCCTTGTCATTGGGTTTGATGGTTTCGTCGGATCCTTTAGCTTTATCGGCTTCGCCGCTCAGCCAGGCGACCGCTGCTGAAAGGGCGTGCCAAGCCGGGCCGTCAGGATCATCTTGCCGGTCAAGGTTCAATTGAGCCCGGCCGCCCAAAAGGGCGGCAACCGCTTCGGTTTCTTCCCGATAACGGCAGTGTTCGTGACAGCTTAGGAAATACTGCCCCTGTCTGGCTTGCGCCGCAAGCATGTACAGGTCATGTTCGCTGTCCGCGTAAGTGGCCAAATCGCCGAACACGGCTTTCAGAGACGCCTGATTGTGAAAAATACCTGTATCCCGGCCTTCCAATGCCAGGCGGATGATCCGCGTCATATCAAAGATGCCGTTCAAGGTGATCGCACGTGAAAAGACCCCGGGATTCTTAAGTGCCAGCTTCAGCGCGCCATAAGCTCCAGTTCCGGTCCCGCCGATCCAGTTGGCGGCCGGCTCGGTGCTGACCGGCAGCACATGCCGGAATATTCCGGGCAGTTCTTCCGCGGCAAACTGTTCATATTGCGGGCCATAATCCATATTGGTGCAAAGTGAATGCTGGGCATCCGGCGCAATAATAATGATGCCGTGCCGTTCCGCGCATCGCTCGGCCGAAGTCTTGACCCAGTCAAGCGCCGTTCCGCCTTCACTATGATAAAGCCACAGAACCGGGTATTTTTTCCCCTGACCCGGATGTTTCAGTTCCATCTGCGGCATCTCTGGCAGGAAAACCTTAGCGGAAAAGGATCCGCATAAAACTACCGAAAGTGCGTTAAATTCCATATATGCCATAATTGTAGCCTCCTCTCAAGACACATTATAGCATCAGGAATAATAAATGTCAAACGTTTACATTTCGGAAAAAGCATTTCGTTCCCCTAGAACGCGATCTGAAAAAGTGATATAAATATCTCAAATAGTGCAAGCAATAAAATCAAAAACAGGGCATAATAAACTTACTTACAAAAACTAAGGGAGGTATTTATGAAGAGGAAAATTTCAGCAGTTTTAGCATTAGTAATGACCTGTGTGCTTCTGGCAGGCACCCTGTCCGGCTGCGGCGGCAATAATGACACGGCTGACAATAGGTCAGATAGCCAAACGGCGGACGAAGGAGCAGCAAACAACAGTGGCACAGCCAGCGATGAAGAAATGTATCAGGCAGTGTTGGTCTATGTTGTTGCTCAGGATTCGCAGGATCAGGAACTTGTAAACGAACGGTTTAACGAACTGACCAGAGAACAACTCAATATGGAAGTTACGCTTATGCCGATGACCTTCAGCACCTGGGGAAGCCAGCTTCCGCTGATGTTAGCAGGCGGGGAACAAGTGGATTTATTCCCGATGTTCAGTAGCAATGCGATAACCTATGCCGCATCGGACTATCTGATGGATTTGACACCTTATCTGGATAATGCCCCTTATATCGTCGAGCTTCTGGGCATGGATGCTATCAGATGCTGTACGGTCGGTGACTTTATCTATGGAATCCCGACGATGAAAGAACGCAGCATGCCGAACGCCATGGTTATGCGGACCGATTGCCTTGAAGCAGCAGGAATCGACCCGGCCAGCGTGAAAAATTATGAAGATATTACGGCTGCCTATGAAAAAGTACAGGCTCTGTATCCCGACATGATTATGTTTGGAGGAAGCGCGGGCGGCATGAGTGCGGCAACACCGGGCGGCCAGTCGGTAAGCTTTGACGGACTGGGACAAGTCACCGGAATCGGAGCACTGGAAAATTACGGACAGACAACCACCGTGACCAATTTTTATGAATCAGAAGATTTCCGCTATCTGGTGGATCTGGTCAGAGGATGGTATCTGGACGGTTATGTCGCAAAGGATATGGCGACTTCGACAGACAGCGGCGAAGCCCAGATGCGTGCCGGCAACCTGTTCTCCTATATGACTAACTCCAAACCGAATACGAAGCAGGAAAAAGATGACCAGACCGGTTACGATACAACAATCGTACCGATTGATACCAATATGATGACGACCGGTGGAATCAACGCGATCAGCTATGGGGTTGGTGCCGGTTCACCCAGGCCGGAAAAAGCCATGGAACTGCTCAACTGGATCAGCCAGACCGAAGAAGCCAATGATTTACTGAACTGGGGCGTGGAAGGTGTTCACTGGGTAGAACAAGAAGACGGAACCGCCAATTTCCCGGAAGGCGTGACAGCAGAAAGCTGCGGCTACCATCAGAACATGGGCTATATTATGCCCAACCAGTTTAACAGCCATGTATGGGACGGAAACAGCGCAGATATATTTGAACAGTATCAGGAAGTAGACGGGAATGCGATCCCTTCCAAGGCTTATGGCTTCAATCCCGACCTGTCGGGAGTGACCGATCAGATTGCGGCGGTTACGGATGTCACCAGCCAGTATCTGGCTCAGATCACCACCGGAACCGTTGATCCGGGACCGGCCATCGAAGAATTTAATCAAGCACTGTATAATGCCGGACTGCAGGATATTATTGACGCCAAGCAGGAACAGCTGGATGCCTGGCTTGCAGAACAGTAACAGTTTGAGGCTTGGCTTGTAAACCAGTAAGTTTGATGCCTGACTGCCAAGCAGTAAAAATCGATAAATAATCTGCGGAAAGGAGCATGATGGTAGTACCTCCATGCTCCTTTCCAAATAAAAGGCTGTCAGGGCAACAGTTTGATCCGATCAAATAAGCAAATAAGTCGAAAGGCAAGATATGGAAAACATACCAATGAGTGAAAGAGAGCGAAAGAATGCCGAAACGGCATATCTGACCGCAGCGGCAGGAATGGTCCTGCTGGAAAATACGGGGGCCTTGCCGCTGAAAAAGAAGGGTAAAATCGCCCTTTTCGGTGTTGGGGCCGTGAGGACAGTCCGGGGCGGAACTGGCTCGGGAGATCCTTTTAACGGCGGCCTGAGCGGCGGCGGCAATGTTTTGGTTGACCAGTCCCCCCGATATCATATTCATATCCTGGACGCTTTTGAGGCGGGGGGCTATGAAGTGGTGACAGCGGCTGACCTGCGGATTCTGGCAGAGCAATATGACAGCCGGAAAATAAAGCAGGAAAATCAGGTCATGCATACGTTTGTATTTCCCGAACCATTCCTTACAGATGATGAAGTGAAGGCGGCAGCACACCAAAGCGACACCGCTATCTTTGTTATTTCCCGCAATTCCGGCGAAGGCAGCGACCGGCAGATGTTAAGCCAGGCCAAAGATTTCCCCGGGGCGGCTGAGATCGGCGATTACCTGCTGTCTGCGCAGGAAAAAGACAATCTGCGCCTTGTCAGAACCTATTTCAAAGAACTGATCGTGATCCTGAACGTCGGCGGGATCATTGATCTGAGCGAAGTCAAAATGATCCAGCCGGACAGTATCCTGCTAATGGGGCTGGCTGGCCAGGAAGGCGGCCGGGCTGTCCGGGACGTGCTGAACGCAACACTGGTGCCGTCGGGAAAGCTGACCGATACATGGGCTGCCAGATATGCCGACTATCCTGCGGCGGCGACCTTTGCCAACAACGACGGCAATGTAGAACAGGAAATGTATCAGGAAGGGATCTTTGTAGGCTACCGCTATTTTGACAGCTTTGACATGAAACCGCTTTATGAGTTTGGCTTTGGTAAAAGTTATACTGATTTTACCGTCAGCATCAAGACCCTGCAAGAGAAAGATCATTTCCTCAGGGTGGAAGGCGAAATCACCAATATCGGAAACTATCCCGGAGCCGAAGTGCTTCAGCTGTATGTAACCGCTGCCAATACGGGGGCAGACATGCCCTGGCAGGAGCTGAAAGCCTTTGCTAAAACAGCCATCCTGGAACCGGGAGAGACACAGACGGTGGTGCTTGAGACGGAAATCAGGGAGCTGGCGATCTATGAAGAAGCTTCTTCCGCTTATGTAGTAAAAAAAGGCATTTACCTGTTCCACGCAGGAACTTCATCAAGGATGACCAAGCCAGTCGGCAAAGTGCTGATCGAGGCCGATATCCTGACCGATAAGGCCGCTATGATTCTGCCGCTGCCCGGCGGTCTGGAGGAATTACAGCACCGTAATGACGCCGATGAAGAGGATTTTTATCCCGGCTTGCCGGAAATCAGATTAAGCCATCAAGAAATGAAACTTTCGGTTCAGGAAAGGGAAGCGGCGATCCGGAATCAGACGGTTATCACCTACACGACAGATTCGGCTTACCGGAGCATCCAGCCATATGAAAAGGTCGCTCTTGTACCCGCCCGGCAGGTCATGTGGGCGGATGTGCTGGCCGGGCGAGTTACTTACGAAACATTAGTAGCACAGATGACCGACGAAGAGCTGGCGGCACTGAACTGCGGAACCGGCTGGGGCGTAGCGGACGAAAACAATCCGGTCATCGGAGAAAACTCAGAAAGCGTACCCGGAGCGGCCGGAGAAACAACCCACATCCTGGAAGAAAAATACGGCATACCCTCAATCGTTCTGGTAGACGGGCCGGGCGGGATCCGGATCCGACAGGAATACGAAGCCCTTAATCTACAGACTGGGCAAAAAGAACAGCGTCATCGCTATTGCACGGCATGGCCTTCAGGAACACTTTTAGCGCAAAGCTTCGATTCCGGCATCATGGCGGCAGTCGGCCGGGCCATGGCCGTAGAGATGAAAGAAATCGGCGCCCATATACTATTAGCGCCGGGAATGAACATACACCGCGATCCGCTGTGCGGCCGGAACTTCGAATATTATTCGGAAGATCCGTATGTTTCGGGCATTATGGCGGCGGCCTTCGTGTCCGGAATGCAGGAGAGCGGCCTTGGCGTGGGCGCATGTATTAAGCATTATGCCGCCAACAATCAGGAAACCAACCGTTCTGCGGTGGACGAATGGATCGGTCAGCGGGCACTTCGGGAGATTTACCTTAAGGGCTTTGAAATCGCCGTCCGGAAATCACAGCCATTTGCCATCATGACTTCCTATAACTTGATTAACCAGGTTCCGACCGCCGACAGCTATGACCTATGTACGGCCCTGGCCAGAGGAGAATGGGATTTCCAAGGCCTGATTATGACCGACTGGAACGGCGGAAGCAGCAGCGCAAGTAAATCCATGCATGCCGGCAATGATCTGATCATGCCGGGCGGAAAGAGCAAAATCAGAGAGATACTGCTGGCGCTCAAACAGATGGAACCGGTCTTTGATGAAAAAGGACAGATTCTCTTCACCAAAGTCTTTGAACAGCTCCCTTTTTATGAAGAATATTGGAACTCATTTCAATTAAAAGCCGACGGTCAGGAGCGGTGCACTGCTGTGGTAGGGGACGGCCATCAGGCAACTATGGAAGGAGATAAGATCATGGTTGACCATGAGCCGGTCTATACAGCAGTCACCGGCCGCCACGAATTCATCCGTTCCGCCGGGAAAGCCGAACCGTTTCAAACTCCTTTGACTAATCAGATGGCGGAACTAGGTAAGGACGGACGTGAAATCATATATTACGGAGAATACGACCGCCATCAGACCATATGCCGGGGCGACCTGCAGAAATGTGCGGTGCATATTCTGACCGTTCTTAGGAGGGTGAAGGAGGAATGCCTATGATTACCAGATCTATATCTAAGCAGTTTAAGAAAAATCTAATCCGGTCAATACCGCTATACTTTATGCTGTTACCGACACTGGCATATATTTTTATCAATAACTATATTCCCATGGCAGGGATCGTCGTGGCCTTTAAGAAATATTCGGCCCGGCTGGGAATCTGGGGCAGCGATTCAGTGGGCTTTTCCAACTTTACCTATCTGTTCCGCAATGACGCTACCATCCTGATCCGAAACACGCTCCTTTACAATACAGCATTTATTTTCCTGGATCTCTTTTTTGGCATCGTGATTGCCATTATGGTTACCGATATCTTCCATAAAAAAGCCAGAAAAATTTATCAGAGCGCCATACTGCTGCCATTTCTAGTCTCCATGGTCATCGTGAGCTATATCGTCTATGCTTTTCTTTCGACCGAAAACGGGATGATAAACGCAATTCTCAGTTCGCTGGGGCAGGAAGAAGTGATGTGGTATGCCACCCCCCGCTACTGGCCGTTCATTCTGAGCTTTGTCCACTTATGGAAAGGCGTAGGCTACGGCTGCATGATCTACATCGCCGGCATCGCCGGAATCGATCCGGCTTTATACGAAGCGGCCAAGCTGGACGGGGCATCCAAGTGGCATCAGATCCGCTATATTACGCTGCCTGCCCTGGTTCCGTCGCTGACCACGCTGCTGCTCTTAAGCGTGGGCCGGATTTTCAACTCCGATTTCGGCTTGTTTTACCAAGTACCGCAGAATTCCGGCGCCCTTTTCGATGTCACCAACACCATTGATACCTATGTTTACCGGGCCCTGATATCCGTCGGCGGCATCGGGCGGTCTTCAGCGGCAAGTGTATTCCAGTCGCTGGTGGGCTTTATCCTGGTGGTAGCAAGCAACTTTATCGTCAGGAAAATCAATAAGGATAACGCCATTTTCTAGGAGGAGCCATGATTAAATCAAAGAGTTTTTATGCCTATCAATCTGTAATCCATTTTATTTTAATACTCATTACCCTGATTGTGGTGGTTCCCATCATACTGCTGTTTATGTCTTCCATATCTTCGGAAAAAGCCCTGATCAGCAACGGTTATTCCTTCTTTCCGTCCGAGTTCAGCCTGGAAGCTTACCGCTATATCTGGCTCAACCGCGGAACCGTATTCAGGGCCTACGGCATGACCATCCTGATAACCGTCATCGGAACCGTGTCCAACGTCCTGCTTTCATCCATGGCAGCTTATGCCCTTTCCGACAAAAAACTCGTCTTCCGCCGTCTCATCAACTTCTTCATCTTTTTCACGATGATTTTCAACGGCGGACTGGTTCCGGCTTATATTATGTGGACGACAGTATTTCAGATCAAAAATACGATCTGGGCCCTGCTGCTGCCCAATCTCCTCATTAATCCGATGAGCGTCATCTTAATCCGCACCCACATGATGAACTCGGTGCCGGAATCGCTCTACGAAGTCGCCAAAATCGACGGTGCAGGCCACCGCGTATTATTTACCAAGATCTCCCTCCCCCTAAGCAAGCCGATCTTAGTAACGATGGGCCTGTTTTCCGGCCTGGCCTACTGGAATGACTGGACCAACGGCCTTTACTATCTGACCGATTCCAAATACTACAGCATTCAGGTCCTCTTAAATAAAATGATCCAGGACATCCAAGCGATTCAGGCCAATTCCATAGCCGCCTCAGCCGGAACCGCCATGACCGTTCCCCAGATATCCATCCGCATGGCCATAGCCTTTGTAGCACTGCTGCCGGTTCTGATCATTTACCCCTTCCTCCAGAAATATTTTGCGGAAGGCATCGCCCTAGGCGCCGTAAAAGGCTAAACTAATATTAAGCATTATAATTGCTAAGCTCCATAATTCTAAGCATTTTATAATTCTAAGCAGTTTATTAATTACAACAAAATACAAAGCAATAAATAATACAAAGCAATAAATAATTCAAGCAATTTAAATTCTTAGTATAAGAAAGGAAGCAGCAAATGGGAGTAATTAAATTTAATTTTTTATCAAAAGAACTAGGCATGCAGACCAACATATCAGTTTGTATTCCGACCTTCAGTTTTGCAGATATGTATAACGGCAGAACCGAAGTCTATGTCCCGGGCATGAAGTATCAGGTACTATATCTGCTTCACGGAGGAAGCGGCGATGACAGTGATTTCATCCATTTCAGCAATATCGTTCGCTATGCAGATGAAAACAAGATAGCGGTAGTAATGCCCTGTGATTATAATGCCGCTTACAATGATGACCCTTACGGACCAAAGTATTATTCTTATCTGGTAAACGAACTTCCGGAAGTATGCAAAAGCATTTTCCCTATTTCCGACAAAAGAGAAGATACATTTATCGCCGGTCTGTCAATGGGCTCCCATGGGGCGATGAAAATCGCGATGAATCATCCGGAACGGTTTGCGGCGGCACTCCTCATGTCAGGTGCTTCATACCGACCGGGAGTACCCACCTTTGTTCCGACCCAAAATGGCGTCTTCGACCTGGAGACAAAGCCGCAGGGCCCACCGTTTAATGCTGCCGGCGACAAGTTTCAAGATCCGGACTATATCAAAGGAACGGTCAATGATGTTTTTGCCATCGCCAAAGAAAACGCCGAAAGCGGAAAGAAACTCCCCAAAGTATTTTTCCGCGTGGGAGATTGCGATCATGCTTTATACCGCGCTCAGCTGGCAAACAAAGACCTGCAAGCCTGGGGCTATGACACCAAGTTTGAGGTAGTAGAAGGCCTAGGGCATGAGTGGGATCTTTGGGATTCGTCACTCCGTCTGGCTTTACGTGAATGGCTACCCTTAAAACACCAGGTGATCTACCCAGAGTGAGGGTGTTAAAATGTGCATTGTGAAAGCGGGTGGCCCTCCGCCCCCGAGCCTTCAGACCACCACAATAAATAGAAAAAAACAAAAAGGAGAAAAACATGGCAAAGTTTACCTGCAATTTCATTTCATACTCACTAAAACGAGCGGTGGATATCACCGTAATTATTCCTTCCGTGACGTTTCCGGAAACATGCGGAGACGGAAACATCAAGGGCGTGATTCCGAAACATAAGAAAGAGGAAAAATTCCCAGTCATTTACCTTCTTCACGGTGTAGGCAATGACCACGCAACATGGAACTCCTATACAAGCGTGGAACTATATGCCGAAGAACGCAATATTGCCGTAGTCATGCTCTCAGCCGAAAATAAAATGTATGTCAACCATGGCGGTAATGCCTTCATGGGCGATTACTTCTATGATTTCATCGAAGAAGAACTGCCAGACTTTATCAGTCAAATGTTCCCCATCTCCAGCAAGCCAGAAGACACCTATCTGGCAGGCCTTTCCATGGGAGCCTTCGGAACCATGATCCACGGTCTAAAAAACCCCACAAAATACCGCGCCCTAGGAGCCTTTTCTGCCGGCATATTCCTGCCGCCGTCAGAGGAAGAAAATTGGGATCCAGAATACAATCCCCTGCTGGTAACCCAAGACCTTGCCGCAAAAGGCATAAAGAACCTTAAAATCTTCATGAGCTGCGGCGACAAAGACCCTCTTTTTGAAGGCTGCCAAAAATCCGCGGATATTTTAAAAGAAAACGGACAAGATGTTACATGGGTACCAGTTGCCGGCTACGCTCACGAATGGCGACTATGGAATCAACTGATCGAGCAGTTTATGGACTGGATTCCCCGCACCGATTATTTCAGCACCCTAGGCAACCGCAAAATATAAGGCCTGCCAATAAAATAACTACCAGTTGCGATTCCGAATCGTCATATTGTGCAAGCTTCATCTGCTCCGGTGACTTACGGTAGAAAATTAGTACATCTTAGTTTTACACGTAACGAAAGTATAGTGATGGGCGGCCAAGGATGGCGGCACGGGAACTGCCAATATTGGGGGTGAAAAACTTAGTTGTACTTATTTTCGGGAGTCGGAACCGGAGCAGATGAAGCTTGCACAATATGACGATGACCGTCCAACATAAAGCTTGCGCAATATGACGATGACCGTCTAGCAAACACACATAAAACCCCACCAGGAGGATCCCCATGAAATTTTACTCAGACTCAACCGGCCCCATCGTAACCACCGACAAAGGCAAGATCCGCGGCTTCCAATTCAACGACATCTACCAGTTCCGCGGCGTACCATACGCAAAAGCCAACCGCTTCGCCGTCCCAGAAGAAATCGCCCCCTTCGACGACATAAAAGACATGTTCAACTACGGCAACGTCTGCAGAACCATGTTCCCAGACAGCGCCAATGGCGACCTGATGTCCCCGCATCGGGTCTGGTTTCAAAGTGAAGACTGCCTGAACCTGAACATCTGGACCCCCACCCTCAAGAAAGAAGACAAGCTCCCCGTTGTAGTCTGGTTCCACGGCGGCGGTTTCTTCAGCGGTTCATCCATCGAGCAATTTGCCTACGACGGCGAATCCATGAGCCGCAGCGGAAACGTAGTGACAGTAACCGTAAACCACCGTCTCAACGTCCTAGGCTATCTTGATCTGCGCGGCTTCGGAGAAAAATACGAACGCTCCTGCAACGCCGGCAACCTGGATCTCATCGCTGCCCTCAAATGGATCAATAAAAACATCGCCGGTTTCGGCGGCGATCCGGAGAACGTGACCATATTCGGCCAGTCAGGCGGCGGCGGCAAGGTCATTACGCTGATGCAGATGCCGGAAGCGGACGGCTTGTTCCACCGCGCCTTAATCATGAGCGGCGTCCTGGGTAAGATCTTGTCCGACCAAGACCGCGATCATAAACCGGTTATCCAAAGAACCATGGATTATCTGCAGGTAACAGAAGTAGAAGCACTTGAAACAGTCCCTTATCAGGAACTGACCCAAGCTTATCTCCGTGCCTACAAAGAACTGATCTCCGAGAAAGGGATTCCTTTCTTCGGACCGATACGCAACCGCGATTATTGCGGTGATCCAATAAAAGTAGGCTTCACCGAAAACGCCAAAAAGATCCCCGTGATGATCGGCTCCGTATTCGCAGAATTTTTCCGCTCCTCCTATAAAGAGGATAAAGTGCCGGATGACCAGATGGCGGTTATCATCAAGAACCAGTTCGGCAATGAGGACGGCGAACGGCTGATCCGGTCATTTAAGGAAGCATATCCGAAGAAAAACCTGTGCGATATTTACGCGGCTGATACCGCAGCATTTCGTAAGGAAACCAAGAAATGGATCGCCCAAAGTGCCATAGAGCGGAGCGCGGGAACCTATTCCTACCTGTTTACGCTGGAATTCCCCTTCCATGACGGCACACCGGCCTGGCACTGCAGTGATATTCCTTTCTTTTTCAACAACCTCGATAAAGTGCCGGTCGTGAATATCGAAGGCGTCTCGGATCGGCTGTGCCGCCAGATATTCACCGCCTTTATGAATTTTGTACGTGAGGGAGTTCCTGCGTCCGAGCTGCTTCCCGAGTGGGTTCCCTGCCGCAAGGATGACGAGGCGACGATGATATTTGACCAAGAATGCCAGGTCCTTCATAATTTTGATACCGAGTTTGTCCAATGTCATTCGGATTTAGAGGTTACACCTTTTGTATTATAGTTATGCGGCGCTCTAAGGAAATACTGAAGCATCGGTGTTTCCATAGGTTCACAAGCCGGGCTTTTATGGTATGATCGTAGAGAGGTGAAGATGAAGAAACCACTGTTTACGAAAACAATTCGATTACTGATATGGCTGATGTTAATGATTGCCGTGATTGGATTGGTGCTCGGGTACCGTCTGATGCTTTTTTACTTCGCCCATGAAAAGGAAGATATTACCCTAGGAGTCCGGCAGTATTTTGAACTGAACAATAACCGTTTCCGCCAGCTGAATCAGGAGCTGCTATTTATCGCCGCCAATGACACCAGTGTCAAGGGTCTCTCCGGTATGGGCAATGTCACAGAACCGGACTATAAAACCCTGCTGGATTATAATATGGATGTGTCCGCCGTCCAGATGCGGCTGCAAAATATTGTTTCCGTTTATGGAAATAATTATTATGTATGGCTTTATGAGGCCAGATCAGATACCTTCATTGATTATGGCGATAATGATTATCAGCATAAGATGGCGTACCGTAAGATAATCGAAAGGCAGATTGCCGAGGGGGACATCAAAATCTCGCAGAATGGCCGGTGGTTTATTGAAGCCCAGCAATATGTAGGCTCCACGCTGCGTTACGGCAATGTTTATATTGGCGTGTGTATTGACTTGGACGATTACATGGCGGACATTATGGAGCTGAAGCTGTCTTCTTCTTTTGCCGTGAGCATTTTGGATCAGGATGACAGTCCTGTCAGGATGAAAAGTTATTCCTACGGCGCGATTAAGGAACTCGACGCCATCGCAATCGGGGATAAGGAATCCGCTGCTTTTACCATCACCGAAAAGGGCAGCAAAAGTGATTTCACAGTGGTCATCCAGATTTACCAGAAATGGTATGAAAACAGTTATTTTCTGCAGATTTTGCTGGTGCTGGTTTCTTTGGGCGTCTTGCTGGCGATCATAAGCTTTTCCGCCTATTTACGTAAAAAAGTGCTGTGGCCGGTGCTGCATTTTTATAATCAGATTGCTGCAAGTACCGGTACCGGCAACCTCACCGTGAGCGAAAACCTGGTCGAGCTGGACGAAGCGGCCAGGATGCTGAACACGCTTATTGATGAGGTTCATACGCTGGAACTGGATAATTATGTGCAGAAAACTAAGCGCCAGGAGGCGGAACTGGGATTTGCCCAGCAGCAGATCAAACCCCATTTTTTTATTAACTGCCTGAATGTGATATATAGTATGGCGCAGCTGAATAAAAAGCAGAATATCCAGGAGCTGTGTGTGAATATTTCTGATTATATGAGACTGCTGTTTCAGGCCAATACCGATCTGGTTCCGGTAAAGCAAGAACTGGATATGATAGACAAATATCTTAAAGTGATAGAAAATGTCTATGGAAAAGATTTTAAGTATCGTCTTGCTCAGGAATGCGAACTGGCGGATGATGTTGTGCTGCCGCTGCTGATTCAGACCTTTGTGGAAAATTCCATAAAGCATGGTGAGAGCGAGGAACCGTTGTTTATCTGGGTAACAATAAAGAAGGAAAATACTGGCGGCACTGACAGGCTTATTATCCAGATCCGGGATTCTGGGGTCGGCTTCCCGACAGAGATGATAGAACAGCTGAACCTCGGCGAAGTACCGCATAAACAGGCCGGGCATCAGATCGGTATTAAGAATGTCCAGCAGAGATTAAAACTGGTTTATGGGGAGGATTACGAGTTACTATTTGAAAATCTTGAAAGCGGTGCCAAGGTCACAGTCAGGATACCTTGCCTGACACGGCAAGCAAGTTTGGAAATGTAAAGGAAAAGAAATGGTAAGGAAAAGAAATGTGAAGGAAAAGACATGAAGATACTGCTGGTAGATGATAATCAATATGTTTTGGAAGGACTGCTGGACGGCATTGATTTTGCGGGGCTGGGATTTACGCAGGTATATACGGCGAAAAGTGCGGCAAAAGCCAAGGAACTGATCGGAAGCGGCAACATCCAGATCGTCATTACGGATATCGAAATGCCACATGGATCAGGCCTCGAACTGCTGGAATGGATCAATCAGACGCATCCGGGGACGGTGACGCTTTTTTGTACCAGCTTTGCGGATTTTAATTATGCGAAAGAAGCTGTCCGCCTGCATTGCTTTGATTATTATGTCAAGCCGATCCAGTATTCGGAGTTTACCAAATATGTCGTAAAAGCCATTGAAGAGGTAAAAAGACTGGCGAATGAGAAACAGATCCAGCAATACGGCAAGTACTGGATGGACAATCAGTGGAACAACAAAGCCGATTTCTGGTATAAATATCTGTATCGGCTGCACCAGGTCACGGATGATGAAATAAAAGAAGAAATCGTCAGCCGAAAGCTGGATTACTCTCTGGACGAAGAAATCGGCATCGGTATTTTCAAGATTGGCAGGTCCCTGGAGATACAGCGGTTATCGGAAAATAACAAAGACTTTATTTTCCGTAATATATCCGAAGAAATATTTGCGCGGGCATCCTATGTCCTGGAAGGGCTGCTGCTCACGGCCAACAGTACGATGACGGTGATCGTAAGCCGCCGGGATGAGAAAGCCCCCCGTTTAGAAAAGCTATGCCGGGAACTGCTGGACTGCCTGCATAAATATGTGGCCCCGGAGAGTAATTGTTACTATCGCGAGCACATAAAGGTGAAGGAAGCCCGGTTCGCGGTTTTACAGATGGAGGAGATCTCCCTCGACGACATCTCCAAAGAAAAAAAGGTCATTGATTACGATCGCTATATCGAGGAAAAAAAGGAGTACCGTGCCACCAGCCGGAATGAATGGGAAAGCTTGTTCCGCAGCCGGCAGACAGAGCAGCTGATTGGTACCGTAAACCACTATATCGAAGACCAGATGAGGAGCAGGAATATAACCGGAAAATTCCTGCGCGAAATCCGTTCCTCGCTGGTACAGATCAGCGGAACGGTGCTGCAGGAAAACAAAATCGAAGCCTATAAACTGTTTGATGACACCCATTATGATCTGGTTTATGCCGAAGCGGTCAAGTCGGCGGCGAACATGCAGCGGTTTGCCGAATATATTATCACCAAGTCGATTGATTATATCAGACAGATTGAAAAATCACAGACCTTTGTCAGCAAAATAATCCGTTATATGGAAGATAATTACCAGCGTAATATCACAAGAGACGAGCTGGAGAATATCGCCTATGTCAGCATCAGCTATCTGGCCAAAGTATTTAAACAGGAGACCGGTAAGTCGCTTCATAGCTATCTCATGGGCATTCGGATTGAAAAAGCGATTGTTATGCTAAAAGAAGGCCGGTCTACCGTTTCGGAAATCGCGCTTGCGGTAGGATATGATAACTTTTCGTATTTTTCAAGGCTGTTTAAGGAAAAGACCGGTTATTCCCCCAAAGAATACCGGAATATCGGCATGAATCGCCATCAGAAAGAATAAAGCAGGAAATAAGATAGCGTAATATAAGATAGCGATATGAAATATAAGATACGACAAGAGGAATAAGGAAAGGAATACGCGAATGAATAATAAGATGATTAACGAACTGCTCAGTCAAATGACTTTGGAAGAGAAAGCCTCTTTGTGCTCAGGGAAGGACGCCTGGCACACGCAGGAGATTGCCCGGCTTGCCGTTCCGTCATCAAGGCTGTCGGACGGCCCTCACGGGCTGCGGAAAACGGTGGCGGGCACGGAAGATAACCTGGGTCTTGTCGAGAGCATCGAGGCCGTATGTTTTCCGGCCGGCTGTGCAACGGCAGCTTCCTTTAACCGGGAATTACTGGTTAAAATGGGCGAAGTCATCGGTAACGAATGTCAGGCCGAGGAGGTTGACATCATCCTGGGTCCGGCGGTTAATATCAAGCGCTCGCCTTTATGCGGCCGCAATTTTGAGTATTACTCGGAAGACCCGCTGTTAGCTACCGAGATGGCCGGCGCACTGATTCAAGGGGTTCAGAGCCAAAACATCGGAACCAGTATAAAGCATTTCCTGGCCAATAATCAGGAAACCAGAAGGATGACTGTTTCAGCGGAAGTGGATGAAAGAGCTTTGCGGGAAATCTATCTGGCCGCGTTTGAGGGAGCGGTAAAAAAGGCCAAGCCATGGACGGTTATGTGCTCCTACAACCGGATCAACGGAACCTACGCTGCCGAAAACCACCTTTTTTTGACGAAGATTCTCCGTGAGGAATGGGGCTTTGACGGCTATGTGATGAGCGACTGGGGAGCGGTCAATGACCGTCCGGCCGATCTGGCCGCCGGCCTGGAACTGGAAATGCCGTCTTCTTATGGGATCAACGATGCGTTGATCGTGAAAGCCGTGCAGGAAGGCCGGCTAAACGAAGCAGACGTGGACGAAGCCTGCCGTCGTGTCCTGGAGATTGTCGGCCGCTGCCAGGAAAACCGTGACCGGTCGGCGGTATTTGACCGTGAGAAAGATCACGCTGCCGCGAAGGAAATTGCTTATGAAACCATCGTCCTGCTCAAGAACGACCAGATCCTGCCGCTCAAAGAAACCGATAAAATTGCCATGATCGGTCACTATGCCATGGCGCCGCGTTATCAGGGCGGTGGCAGTTCACATATCAACAGTCATAAGGTCGCTTCGGTTCTGGAGGCGCTCAAAGATAAGCCGATGATAAGCTTTGCCCGCGGCTATGACGACCGCCAGGAAACCATTGATGAAGCCTTGCTGGCGGAAGCCCTGCAGGCGGCGAAGGCCGCTGAAGTCGCCGTGTTTTTTGCCGGTCTGCCGGATCATTATGAGTCCGAAGGCTATGACCGGGAACACATGCGCCTGCCGGCCGTCCAGAACGAAATGATCGAAAAAATCGCCGCCGTCCAGCCCAATATCGTGGTCGTGCTGCATAACGGCTCGCCGGTGGAAATGCCTTGGATTGACAAGGTAAAAGGACTTTTGGAGACCTATCTGAGCGGCGAAGCCGTCGGCGAAGCCTGTGCCGACCTGCTGTTTGGGAAAGTAAGCCCCAGTGCCCGGCTGCCGGAGACCTTTCCTTTGCGGCTGGAGGACAATCCGTCTTATCTAAACTTTCCCGGTGATAAGGAGCGGGTGGTTTATCAGGAAGGCATCTTTGTGGGCTATCGCTACTATGATAAAAAGAAGCTGCCGGTGTTATTTCCGTTTGGCTACGGCTTAAGCTATACGGAGTTCCAATATGCAAATCTAAAACTGTCCGCCGATGCCGCCAAAGACACCGATGTCATTCAGGTGAGCGTCGATGTTACCAATACCGGCAGGATGAAGGGCAAAGAAGTGGTTCAGCTTTATGTGGCCAAACCGGTCAGCGCGGTGAACCGGCCGGAGCAGGAACTGCGCGATTTTACTAAGATCGAGCTAGCACCCGGAGAAACCCGAACGGTGAGCTTTGAACTGAGTAAGAGGGCATTCGCCTATTGGGATGTCAATCAGCATGACTGGTGTGTTGAGGCGGGTGAATATGAAATCAGGATCGGCAAGTCTTCACGGGACATGGTCGCGACCGGCAAAATCAAGCTGAGCCCAGAAAAGGGGCAGAAGGTTGTGTATCACATGAACTCCACCTTAGGCGACATGATGAGAGATGAACGGGCGAAACCGTATCTGCAAGAACTGTTAAAAGACAATACCCTGGCGGGAACAACCGATTTAAGCGAGGCAGGAGCAAAAGAACATCAGGATATCGCCTCGGCAATGCTCAATGACCTTCCGGTCCGGGCTCTTATCAGCTTCGGCGGGGGCAAAAAAACCTTTGCCGAGCTTCAGGAGATTCTGGATCAAATCAACCATCCGAGTTGAAAGGGAGATTGGGACGGGAATAAAGAAGATGCGATTGAAAAGAGGAACATAGCTTGCGCTTACAAATTACCAGAGAAAAGTCTTTTTATCAAAAGGTTCTGACAATCATGCTGCCGGTGGCATTGCAGCAGGCCATCAACTCGGGTGTCAACATGATGGACACAATGATGCTGGGCCGTCTGGGGGAGATTCCGCTGTCGGCCTCCAGTCTTGCCAATCAGTATTATATGTTTTATAACATCATCTGTTTGGGGATCGTCGGCGGTGCCAGCGTGCTAGCCGCGCAATATTGGGGAGCCGGCGATAAGGAGCGGATCAGGGAAACCTTCAACCTGGCCTTGAAACTGACCTTGCTGGTAAGCATTGTTTTTGCCTTGCTGACCGGTCTTTTCCCCCGGCAGATCATGATGATCTATACGCAGGAGGAGGCGGTCGTTGAGCAAGGCATCCGTTATCTGACCGTGACCGTATTTGTGTTTGTCATTCACGGAACCGGTTTCGTTGCCGCCTTTCTGATGCGGACGGTCGGCAACAGCCGCCTGGGGCTGACGGTTTCCATCGTTTCGTTTTTCGTCAATATCGGCGCCAATTATATGTTTATCTTTGGCCGTCTGGGTGCGCCGCAGCTGGGCATAGCCGGCGCCGCGCTGGGTACGCTGATTGCCCGGACAGCCGAATTTTTAATAACCTTTATCTACATATTTTTTATGGATAAAACGCTGGGCTTGCGGCTCCGTCATCTGATCCGCTTTCCCTCCGGGCAGTTTTTCAAGAACTATCTGCGGCTAGGGGCACCGGTCCTGATATCAGACGCGCTGCTGGGCTTGGGTGGCAATATTGTCACCGTCGTCATCGGCCATATGGGCTCCGCCGTGGTGGCGGCCAATGCGATCTGTATGGTTATTGACCGGCTTTGTACGGTGATCATCCACGGGGTTGCCATTGCTTCCGGCATCATTACCGGCAACACCGTCGGCCGCGGGGAGCGGGATAAAGCCATGGAACAGGGGCGCACCTTTTATCTGCTCAGCATTATCTTTGGCTTGGTCGGGGCCCTGATGATAGCCGTAATCGGGCCGCTTTCAATTATGCTATATAAATTAACCGCCGAGACGGCGGTCATAACCCGCCAGATGATGAATATTTATGCGGTGATTATCTTTTTTCAGTGTATTCAGACGGTTATGACCAAGGGGGTATTGCGCGGCGGCGGTGACACAAGGTTTTTGATGGTGGCGGATATCCTGTTTATGTGGCTGGTTTCGATCCCGCTGGGTGCCGTCGCCGGCCTGTGGCTTCACTGGCCGGCATGGCTGACGGTCGCCTGCCTGCGGAGCGATTACATGATTAAATCATTTTGGTGTATTGCCCGGCTTAAGTCAGGCAAATGGATCTATGAAGCCGGCGACCTGGCCGCCGTCCCGGCGATTGACAAGGCGATAGGCGCAGAAGAAAAAAATCACTGATAAAATGGCAGGTAAGCTTAAGGAAACGCTGCATCAGCGTTTCCCTAAAAATATAATTGTTAAAGCTGTATGTTAAGACTACAAGGGCATGACATACGCTTTTTTATGTTATCAAAAAGCAAGGCCTTCGTGAAATATGCACAAATTTTACCTGAATAAAAATAATAAATTCACATTATTTATAAACATTCAAAAATGAATGTATTACCTATGGTAAATGTGTTATAACGTACATATATACCTAGTACACGCATATGCAATATTTAACGAATGATGATGATTTGTGAGGTGAGTTTATGCAGACGAAAATACTGAGTGTAGGAATGGCAGCATGTGATATCACCCTTAACCCGATTCCCGCTGATATCTTGGAGATTGACAACTGGATTATTTCCCCGCCGGTGGCCCATGGCGGCGGCGACGCACTGAATGTAGCTGTCGCCTTAGGCAAGCTGGGTGCCGATGTAGCCCTGTGTTCTCGGATCGGGCAGGACTGGATGGCCGATATTATCATGGCGCAGTTGAAAGAAAGCGGGGTCAATACAACACATATGATCCGGGATGAAAAAGCCTCCACAGCGACAAGATTTGTATTGGTGGATGAGAAAGGGGAGCGGCATTTTGCCAGCGCCAAGGCGATCTATAGCCGCTTCGATGTAAACGATGTACCCTATCACGTACTGCATAAAGCGGGTTTCATTCACTTTGGCAGTGCCATGCAGCTGTCCAGGATGGATGACGGGGGCATCGAAAGATTATTCCGAGAAGCCCGCCGGCTGGGGAAGTGCACCGTAATGGATGCCTCCTTGCCGTCCGAACGCCAGCGCAACCGTCATAAGAACTGGGCAAACGCACTGAGTGGTGCCCTGTATCAAACAGACTATTTTCTGCCGGGCCAAACGGAAGCTGAATACATCAGTAAAGAGACGCAGCCTGAGAAACAGGCCGACTTTTTTTGGCAGTTCGGACTGAAAGCATATATTGTGAAACTGGGTTCTAAGGGCTGTTTTGTGACGGATTATAAAAGGCAGAGCTATCTGCCGCCGCCCGCTGTATCCGTAAAGGATACAAACGGTGCCGGTGATTGTTTTACAGCGGGGTTCATCTTGGCTTTGAGTCACGGCTGGGATGTTTTTGAAGCGGCAGCTTTTGCCAATGCGGCGGCAGCATTAAGTATAACGAAAGAGGGCGCTGCCGGGGGACTGACCGGATACAGCGACGTGATGAAACTATATAAAAGCAGTTAACTCTCGCGTAAAAAGCAATATCTGTTAAATGCCCAAATGCCCAAATGCCCAAATGCCCAAATGCTAAGTCTATTAATCAACATGATTCAAACCGCACATCAAATCAGGGGGGATACATGCGAAAAACAAAAACAAAAGTAAGCCATAACTTATCCTTGTCAACGATCATCCAGGGCTTCTGGCGGTTGGATAAGTGGAATATGCCGGCCTCAGAACTGGCGCGGTTCATGAATGAATGTATCGAGCGGGGAATAACCACCTTTGACACCGCCGAAATCTATGCGGGATCGCAATGCGAAACCCTGATGGGAGAAGCGTTCCGTGCGGATCCGAGTATCCGCAGCCGCATTGAGCTGGTAACCAAAACGGGCATTTTCAAGCAGCCGACTGCTGACGGCAGTTTTGGGTATTATGACACTTCTTATGACCGCATCATCCAGTCCTGCCGGGAAAGCCTGAAACGGCTGAACTCCGCGGTAATCGACCTGTACCTGATTCACCGTAGCGATCCTTGTCTCGACGTGTGGGCGACATCTCGTGCGCTGCTTGACTTAAAAGCCCAGGGCCTTGTCCGTGAAGTAGGCGTGTCCAATTTCGAGCCTTTTAAGTTAATTGCACTGAATCAGGCCGCCGCCGGAGCCCTGGTCACGAACCAGATCGAATGGAGCCCAGTGTGTTTTGAGCATTTTGACTCCGGCATGATGGACTTGTTGGGCGTGGAAAAAATCCATCCGATGATCTGGTCGCCGCTGGCCGGCGGCCGGCTGTTTACTGCCGACGATCCGGCCTGTGTGAAGGCCAGGAACAAGATAACGGAAATTGCCGGGCGTCACCATGTGGAGCCGGCGGTGATCGTATATGCCTGGATCTTATCCCATCCGGCAGGCGCCATGCCGATTGTCGGCAGCAGTAAACCGGAACGACTGGATTATGCGGTTCAGGCGCTGGACGTAAAGCTGGAACGATATGAGTGGTATGAAATATACGCAGCAAGCGGGCAGCAGAAGATAAAATGACATGGCAGGGCTTTCCTCATAACAATTCTTGCACATTATGCAAGCCGTTCATATGTTCTGCTATTGTCAAAATGTCTTGGTGATTTTTGGAGTGATGACCTTTCAGGGTTACCATGATGGCAAGGTTACTTTTGCCGGTCATGCCGTTCAGCTGATTGATAATTTGTAGGTTACTGGTCGAAATATCATTTTGTTTCATATAGCTCAAAAAAACGCCGACAGTGATATCATCTTGCAGCTCAGCATAGATCTCGATGGTTTTGATTTTCCTATGCATCAGGTTATCGATGGTCTGCATGACGGTGAGTACCATCAAGATGGCCGCACCGCCGACAGCAGCCAGCTCATAAAAGCCGATGCCTACCGCCAGACCTATGCAGGCCGAGCTCCATAAGCCGGCGGCAGTGGTCAGGCCGCGGATCTGATTCTGCTTGGTGACAATAATCGTACCCGCGCCCAGAAAACCAATGCCGCTGATTACCTGAGCACCCATTCGGGACGGGTCGCCTGCTCCATAAAGGAGATGGACATACTGGCTTAAGATCATGACAATACATGAGCCAAGGCAAACGAGCATATAGGTTCGTAAGCCGGCCGGGCGGTTCTTGATCCCGCGTTCAATGCCGACGATTCCTCCCAGGGCGAAAGCCAGGGAGATTCTTATCACGATGGAAAGAAAGCTTAGTTCTCTGAGTATCAGCATTTTGCTCCTCCGGTTGTCAATTTGAATATCTCGATATGCTCAACAGTATAATGCCGCAAGAATCGTTATTCCAACTGGTGAATTATTCTTCTGGATTCGGTGCTTTATAATATATCCTTCACAATTTTATATGTACAAGTATATACCTGCCATTAATTCTTATCAATAGGTTTATCTTATGAATTATTTTCGCTGTAAGCTGTTTTCGCGGAAATTAAGGCCATTTACCGGTTCTTTACCCACCACTCCGCCAGCCAGAAGAGATGATTTTCATTTTTCTGGCTAAAGGGCGAAACAAACTGGCTTATTTCAATCGTTTGTTGACCTTTGTCCATAAAAAGGAAAACACTTTCTGTCTGGCTCCTTACAGGCGAGACTTGAATGCCCTGGGTTCCTCGGAGTGCTATAAACGCCGCGTCCAGAGAGAAAATCCGACCGTCCGGCCCTCCGGCCGTCCAGCCCTCCGGCCCCCGAGCCTTGAGACCACCACTTTTCGTAAAAGATTATAGAATTGATGCTAATTGACAGTTGAATAATTGTTATAGGCCGATAGCCGTGATATAATAGGAAGAAGCTTTTATGACATGCAAATAACAAAAAGAACAAACGGCTAGCAAGAAAAGGAGGAGCTGAGCAAATGATTTATAAAGACTTTAAAGACATCAAACTGTCGGCACTGGGCCTTGGCGCCATGCGCCTGCCCACGGTCGGAGGTACATGGAATGCCCCCGTTGACGAAGCAGCAGTGGTGCAAATGGTAGACTACGCTATCGAGCAAGGCGTCAATTACTTTGACACGGCATGGGGTTACCACGGTGGGCAGTCAGAGCTTGTTCTTGGCCAAGCACTGGCGAAGTATCCGCGAAATACGTGGTATCTTGCGGATAAGTTTCCTGGTTATGATCTTGCCAATTTCGGTAAAGCTGAACCGATTTTTGAAGAACAGTTAAAACGCTGCGGCGTGGACTATTTTGACTTTTACCTCTTTCACAATGTCTGCGAACTGAATGTTGAACTATATATGGATGAAGAAAAATACCATACATATGAATATCTGGTAAGACAAAAAGAGGCTGGGCGGATCAAACACCTGGGCTTTTCGGCGCACGGGAGTTATGATGTGATGAAGCGTTTTCTGGATGCTTATGGGGATGCGCTGGAGTTCTGCCAGATCCAGCTGAATTATCTGGACTGGGAGTTTCAGAATGCGAAGGCCAAGGTGGAATTACTGGACGAATATCAACTGCCCGTATGGGTGATGGAACCCATGCGCGGCGGACAGCTGGCAGCCTTGCCCGAAGAGGATACAGTGATGCTTAAAGCCCTTCGCCCGGATGAAACCGTTCCTGCATGGGCGCTTCGTTTCCTGCAGTCGCTCCCAAGCGTTACCCTCTCCCTGTCCGGTGCTTCCAGTTATGAACAGCTGCGGGAAAACATTGCGGCCTACCAGTCGGAAAACCCGCTGAACAAAACGGAAATGGACACATTGCAAGATATTGCAGCGAGGATCATTAAAAAGACGGCACTGCCTTGTACCGCTTGCCGCTACTGTGCCGACCATTGCCCTCAGGGTCTGGACATTCCCATGCTGATCGGTCTGTATAACGAGCATTGCTCCACGGCAAATGGCTTCATCGCCCCGATGGCAATCTCGGCTCTGCCGGAGGGCAAGCAGCCCGGGGCCTGTGCCGCCTGTAAGAGCTGCGAAGCCGTGTGTCCGCAGCAGATCAAGATATCGGACGCGATGGCCGACTTTGTGACGAAACTGTAGATGAGTTTAAGGCAGCCGGCCATGCCGCTTTACGCACTCCTGTTGCTCATAAGCGGCTCAGCCGGCTACTTTTCGGCCCGCTTTCTCAAGAGCAGCCCGGCTGGCAACTCACGGAGATTCACCATAAAACGGCCGAATAATATAGTACACCTTGGTATTGATCGCCATACATCGTACTTCCCACAGCTCCGTTTCCCGGTTCTCATAAAGGATTGCTTCGCTCGACCGATAGATGTCTGGCAAATAGCCGGCTCTTGCTCTGATTATTTCAAAATAAACATCACTCATATCATAGCCCTTCCGCTCCAAGTACTGAGTGATTTGCTTAGGCGCAGGATCAGGCATTGTATTTTCTGCCATAATGATTACTGAAAATAAGAAAAAAAGGACAAGTACCGATAACAGCGGAATTAGATGAAACCTTTCAATTATGGGAGTCCTGACATAAATAACACCTTTACCATCAAAATTCTTAACCATATTTCCCCCTTTACTTTTCGTGAGCATATTGTTGTTATGTTATATTATATTTCAATTTATCCATATCGGCCGCCCCTCTCCCTTAAAACACATTTATATGCCTCTGTTTGAAGCGGTGTGTTAAGCAGCAGCTTTCTTGTGAAATATTTTACCCAGGATCAGCAGCAGGCTTACCATGGCAAAACATGCGGCTATTACCCTGCACATCATGTCCCATCCAAGTAAAAAGCAAGAAGCCATTATAACAGCTTCGATAATCCAGTTTCTTCTGGCAATTCCACCGTATTTGACATGCTCCTCAGCGGTCATCGGTTTGTTCTCCGCTTCCAGGGGCGCAATAAAAAACATGCAATAAACAGAGATAAGGACGATGACCAGGTAGACCCACCAAGTGAACGGCAGATACTTGATGCCGGCCATGATGCCAAACTGAAACAGTGAGGTGAAAAAATAGCACTGAAGCTGAGTTTTGGCATGAAATCCGCCAGCATAAATCCTGATTGGCGTAAACAGGATCAAGTAAGCTACGGTCTGCCAGACCATATTTAGCATAGCACCGATTAGGATTGCAGTGAGCCAATTAATCACCATGATAACGCCTTGAACCATGCCATATTCATATAACTCCCGGTCCTCTTCAATAATTACATCCTGTAAAATCATTTTATCGGTTATTTTTTGAGCTGCTTTTGTTAACATTTGTCCCCTTTCCGCTTAACGGTAAAACAACGCTTTTTCAATATGCAACAAAATCATTATGTAATAAGAGTAATTAATACAATATAAATTATAATATAATAAAAAACATAATACAAGAAAAATCGTTATACAATAAAAAATCGCAATAGAATCACAATGCAGTAAAAATAAAAATATAAAAAATCATTATACAGTAAAATCATTATACAATTAAATATAAATTTATCAAATGTCTTTAGATAATATTAAATCTTAAAAATACTTCTCCAAGGCAGTAACAATGGTTTTCATATCTATATTTACTCCGGCGCTTTGAAAGGCCCAGAATACCGCTCCAGCAACCGGAACGGCATCAAGACTCAAAAACTCCAGATCACGGTTTCCTAATCTGTTTCGTACCAGGTCTTCAATCAGATCGGGCAGGATCCGCACCTTTTCTTTTACAAAAACAGAACCGACCAGAGTCACATATACCGTCTTATCTTCGGGAAAATCCAGCTCATTTACCAGATGGATGATTCCGCCGGCATAATGCTTTGCCGATTTTTTCAGAATATTCGTTGCCACGGCATCTCCCTTGTCGGCAGCTTCAAACACCAGACGGTTCAGGTAATTGACAATAACCTCATCATCTTCGAGCCAGTCGGTGATGGTTTCGCTATAGTCTTTTTTGTCGCTGATCCCGATCCGCTCAAAAATCATCCGGCTTAACAGCGTGGCCGGCTCGCTCTTAAATAATTCGCCATAAACCGCGCCCAGAACCTGCTTTCCATACCAGCCGCTGCCGCCGCAGTCATTGGAAATCGATCCGATCCCGCCCACTTGAACGTGGATGCCGCTGTGGTCAACCGCTGCCATGGTAGAGCCGGTTCCGTTGATGGCACAGATGCCGACACCTCCCGGGCAGCCTGCCGCCACGCCCAGATAAGCATCATTACATAAGGTAAATCGATCGAGCCCGATCTCCCGGAGCATCCCCGAGATGATTTTATGCTGCCGATGCGTATCAACCCCGGCCAAGCCGAAGACACCATAGCTCACATCGCTGACACTTGCCCCGGCGGCAGCCAAGGCTTCCGTTATATAATCAGCCAGTACTTTTTCCAGCTCGTCAAAGGAGCCTTCCATATTTTCATGGTTCAGCGGTCCATGGACGGCGACACCCACACACTTACCGCTCATATCAAACAGTCCCAGATGGCTTTTCGTACCGCCGCCGTCAATACCGATAATTAACTTACCGGAATCGTTCATATCATTTACTTCTTCCATATCACTTTTCATGAGAAAAACCTCGTTAAATATTCTTTGTTTGCTTCCAGCATTTCATCCAGCATCGGCTTTGCTTTTTCATAATCCCCGATCAGCGGATGCACCATCAATGCCGCCAGCGCAGCATCCCTGTCGCCGTTAAGAGCCGCCTTGACGGTAAGTTTTTCGTAAGCCTTAACAGCCCGCATCAGTCCGCTCACATAGTCATTATATACCGCTACCGGCAGCGCCCTGATCCCTTTTTTATCCACAATACACTTGACTTCAACCACATCATCGTCATCCATAAACGGAACCGCGCCATTATTCTTGGCAGCTACCACATGAATGTCACCTTTATCGTTGGCCAGCGAATCGGCCACGGAAACAGCCGCCGTCGAATAAAGCGAACCACCGCGTTTTTCCAGTTCCACAGGCTTGTCGGTCAGATAAAGATCGGCATATTGATCAAGCAGTTTTTTCTCCAGATCCAGGCAGATTTCACCTCGGGTCTGTTCCGCCTTCAGACATTTTTGAAACTGTTTCTCGCGGGCATAAAAATAGCTTAAATAAGAAGACGGAATATAAGGAACCGCACGCAGCAATTCCGGATCATATTCAATCTCTGGCACATTTTTCATGGCAGCCCCGGCCTTGCCGGACAGAGCGGCTACCAGATTCTCAGTTTCACCGTGCTTCACAACAGAAGTAATCCAGCTTAAGTGGTTTAAACCGACATATTCATAGTCAAATGCCTTGGTTCCGAGTGTATCTTCGATTTCTTGTACCATATTGATGGCACAGTTGCATAAGCCGATCATATTGACATCGGTATGGCCCAGTACAGCTTGGGCAATGATTCCAGAAGGGTTGGAAAAATTAATCAGCCAGGCATTATCTGCCGATAGCTGCTTCATCCGTTCCGCCACGTCCATGATCACCGGAACGGTTCTCAGGGCTTTCATAAAACCGCCCGCTCCGGTTGTTTCCTGTCCGAGGCAGCCGTATTTCAGCGGGATTTTTTCATCGCGGATTCTGGCAGCCATCTTGCCGACACGTACCTGTCCGAATACAAATGCGGCTCCCTCAAGTGCCAGATCCAGATCCGTCGTCAGTGTGAATTCACCCCGGAAACCGCCGACCATAAGTTGCCGTTTGGCAAGGCTCCCTACAGTGTGTAAGCGTGTTTCATCGATATCCATTAGGGTAAAATTGTCAAAAGGCAGTTCTTCCTGCCGGGTTATGAACCCTTCGATCAGTTCCGGTGTGTAGGTGCTGCCGGCGCCGATGATCGTTGCTTTTAGTTTTGGCATGTTATTCCTCCTTGAGTTTTCTGTTATCTAAGCGGTCATGTTTTGTTGGGCTGGTAAGCGGTCATCGTCATGTTGCGCAGCAAATCATCTGCTCCGGTTCAGTCGTACGAAAATAAGTACGACTAAGTTTCTCACCCTGCCTATTGGCAACCATCCGGGCCGCCATCAAGCACCATCCATGGCGCATGATGGCTTGTGCGGCCATCCGTGGCCGCCCATCCCTAGTTTATCTAGTGAGAAACTAAGTAGTACTAATTTTCTCCCGGATTCACCTGAGCAGATGATTTGCTGCGCAACATGACGATTCGGTATTTCAACTGGTAGTTCAAATATTGTAATTACACTCCTCTTTTCTCGGTCAGATATTTCCTCATCAACTATGCAGTGGTTAGTCCTGCTGTTTAAGTATGCAATATGGTCTCAACGATAGACCGTTGCTTATTCAACGTGATTGATATTAAAATATATTGTTCATGGCAATCTGATTTGGCTAATAAAATCATCTTAAAAATGACGACTCAAAACTACCGGTTTGAATACCGAATCGGCATGTGGACCTAGAAATCATCTGCTCAGGCGAATCCGGGAGAAACTTAGTTGTACTTATTTTCGTATGACTGAGCCGGAGCAGATGATTTCTAGGTCCACATGCCGATGACCGTCTTCCTATAAGTAGATGACCGTCTTCCCGCTCCTTACGGCTGCCACCAATTCCCACTGGCTGTCAGCATAACCAAAAACTGAATATAGTCGCCATATGTATCGCCATCATACGTGGCAATTCCCACTTCAAACGGCTGCCAGTTATCGTCACCAATATCTTTCCATGTTGTCCAGCCGGTATAAAACCCGTCAACGAGAGGCTGATTCTGAGCGCCGGCCGCCGCTACGAGGAAGGGAGCGGCAAACAAGTCCGGCTCGGTCCAGTTGAAAAGGTCAGATTCGCCACCGCCGGTGCCGTCCAGTTCTACCGGGCCGAGGTTTTCTATTCCTTTGCTGCCGGCAAACCCGCTTAACGGCGCTATTACATCGCTATACAAGGAAAAGCCGTCATTGCTGAAATCACCGAACAGAAGGTAATCAGTACCTAGTCGCCAGGGAACGCGGCAGGCATTATAAGCGAAGGTATTGTCGCTGCCTTCCAGCAGGTCAGCCGGAGCGGCTTCCCATTGGCCGTCGGCATTCCTTACAGCAAAATCTGGCAGCAGGCCATGGGTATGGCCTGCGGTGGTTTCGCTGGCAATAATGTCGCTGATCACGTCATAGGTGGCATCAATGACGGCCTGCCAGTCATGATTCGGATCTGCTTTTTGATAGGCTTTTAAATGGCCAAGGATAAAATCTGACGGCCGGGTGGCACCCTGAAGGGCGGGGTCATCCGATGTTTTTGCCCAATCGCCTAGCAATAAGGTATGATATGTATCGTGTACGCAATAAGTCCAGAGATCATCCAGCATGTCAAGGGCGATCTGCTGGTAATTATATTTGCCGTCGCTGCCCCATTGCTTGTCGGCCAGCAGCAGGGAAAAGATGATATCCATGTCGCCGTCTGTAGCGCTGTCACCGTTAGCAGACTGAGTAAACGGCGCTTTTTTGACACCGCTTTCTACCGAATATCCGAAAGGTGTGCCGGGATCGTCCATATATCCGTTCAGTTCCCAGCAAAACAGGCGGTTTCCGATTGCGCTGGGATAGGTTTGAACGGTACGCAGCATGGCATCGTAATAATCCTTCAGGCCGGCACTGCCAAAGATCCATTCATCTGCCGTCAGGTTCAACTGTGTTTCACTTCCGGCCATATAGGCCATAATCAGCATGCCATAACCTTGGGATTCGGAAACATTGATATGACACCATTCGATTTCTCCCTGTGACAGCTCATATCCTAGCGAATGACGGATGACCATCCGGAAACCGTCTTTGGTCTGTGGGCCGTTGGTATCCACGATCAGGTCGTTCAGCAGAAATTCTTTGAACATAGCAAGGATCATGGCGTCTGTCTCTTCAACGGTTTTATTTTGTGGTTTTAGAGGCTGGATTGCATATTGCTGTAAGGCATCATGCTGGGGAAAAGGAAATTGCGCTTCTGTGGATGACGTTGCTGCAGTGCTCGCGTTCCTCCATATGAGAAGGGCAATTATGCCAATAATAAATAAACAGATAATGATGATAATGCCTCGGTTTGCCTGTATTGATTTCATTCTTGCAATCCCTCCTTTTTCTCTTGTGTTTTTACTTATTTTGGATCTTGCGGTTTTTCTACTTTTGGATCTTCGGTTTTTTCTTCGGCATTGTCGAGAGCCAGCAGTGTGTCGAGGCGCATGTCGGTTACTTTGCGGCTTCCGCCTATCAGAGCCGGGCTGGTGACGCTTTGATGCCGTATGGTTATTCCGAATGGGGACAGGCGTCCGGCTTTGCGCTGCACTGCGTCAAAAAACTCGTCTCCCAGCAATTCAACCGTCAGCCCTCCTAATATAAAATCAGAGATATTTATCATAGCTGAACAGGTGACGATGATATTTGAGATCACGTCGGAGATGGTGTCTATCATAATGGTGCGTGCTTCCGGAATCATCTCTGATAATCCAAACCGTCTGTCAAAGCCAAAGCGTTTTTTTAAGGCATCCAGTCCGATCATGTCTTCGATACTGCGAAGGTGATGAGGTGATGCCTCACTGGCGTAAGGCATCAGTCCGATTTCGCCTGCCGTAAAGGAAGGGCCGCGCCGGAGTTTGCCTTCCAGTACCAGTCCCATACCGACATTGGAACCTATGGAAATAAAGGCCATGTCAGGAACTTTGGTGTTGTAAAATTCCCCATAAACAGCGGCATTTACATCATTTTCAATATATACCGGGGCGCCGATCCGGGCGCCTGCTTCCGCAAGCAGTGCTTCGATCTGATAGGAAGTGTTCAGGGCGAAGCTAGGGGCAAAAGATATCTCCTGATGGATGTCGTCTACCACTCCGGGGAGGCATAGTCCCATCCCCAGCAGTCTGTTCACCGGACGGCCTTTTTCCGCCAGGCTGGCAATCAGCCGCTCGGCAATTTCGCAGGGCTGTTCTACCAGAAGAGCATGAATGCCGCCCCGGACTTCGGCGGTTTCTTCCGCCAGCAGCTCACAGGCAAGATTCAGGATTCCCACGCTGATGATGCTTCCTTCGTGAAGCACCGCAATAATATGGGCTGCCTCCGGGTTAAATGCATATACTTGCGGTTTGCGCCCTACTTGACCGGCACTTTCTTCACCCATCCATTCCGCTAGGCCAAAGTCAGTAAAATACTGCATAATTTTCATCGCTGTCTGCAGACTGACATGCAGTTCCCTGGCGATCTCCACCCGGGAAATCTTTCGTTGTGTAGCTAACAGTGCAAAGGCTTTTTGCCGGTGACCTTTTTTTACGGCGGAAACAGGATTATTCATTACGGACCTCCAAATTATGTAATTGATCTTTAGTATTTTTGGCTTATGATATAATAATGCCTGTTTCCTATTATAATATAAAATCTTTACTTAATATATAATTTTTCTTACTAGTTTATATACTTTATATAGTTTTATACTACAATTATCAGTCTAGTAATGAGCGCTGTTGCAGTCAGCTGTATTGCGCCAGCTGTATTGCGCCAGCTGTATTGCGCCAGCTGTATTGCGCCAGCTGTATTGCGTCATCTGTATTGCGTCATCTGTATTGCGTCATCTGTATAGCAGTCATCTGCAGCGGTCATCTGTTTTAGTCATATGTAGGTGACAGATTGTTGGTCATGCATTTATTGGTTATTTTTTTTTAAGACTGAAGAATAAAATAAACAAAGGATTCAATAAAACTTAGCTTATCTGTGACAATAATTCATTATGTAGTGATAAATAAAACGATTATTAATAAATAATATTAACTAATAGCTATCTATATACTATATACAAACAGTAAGATATTTGTCAACACCTAATGAGATTATTTATAAATTTGTACAATGTGTTGGGATATGTTAAGTATATTTAGTACATATTAACAATTTACACGATGGCCCAAGCTTGCTATAATAAATTAATTAGTTAACGATGTTAACTAATGCATGGCAAAGGAGGGAGATTCGGTTTGGAACGTGAAAAAAAAGCCTTAAAGCCACGAAAAGGTGCCAAAGGAAGTTTTGCGCAACGTTTTTATAAACAGCGCTATCTGATGATTATGTCCCTGCCGTTTGTTATCTGGTGTTTCATATTTAGCTATCTGCCTATGTTTGGCTGGATTATGGCTTTTCAGGATTTCAAGCTGCAGCGCTCGTTAACGGAAAGCTTTTTTACGGCAGAGTGGGTCGGTTTGCAGCATTTTCAAGAATTATTCCGGGATGAACGGTTTTATTTTGCTTTGCGCAATACCTTGGGTATGAGTATCTTGGGTATTACGATCGGCTTTGTGATTCCGATTGTCTTTGCCATCATGATCAATGAATTGCGGAACGGCCTATTTAAGAGAACGATTCAGACGATTTCCTATCTGCCGCACTTTATTTCATGGGTCATTGCGGCAGGGATGATCAGTCAGATGCTTTCTGCCAATGGACCGGTCAACGACCTCCTGATTTCGGCCGGGGTTTTAGATGAACGGGTGCCGTTTCTGGGCATCGGCGAGATGTTCTGGGGAATTATTACTGTTTCTGATATCTGGAAAGAAGTCGGCTGGAATGCGATCGTCTTTCTGGCGGCTATCACCAGCGTGGATACCGCCTTGTATGAAGCTGCCGAAGTGGACGGGGCAGGGCGGTTCCGGCGTATCTGGCATATTACCCTTCCAAGTATCAGCAATGTCATCATGGTTATCTTGATTATGAATATCGGCTGGCTGGTAAACGTCGGCTTTGAGCGTCAGATGCTGCTGGGCAGTGACCAGATCCGCAGGTGGGCAGAAGTACTCGACATCTATGTCTTGCGTTTCGGCATCGGAATGGGACGGTATTCCTACGGCACGGCGATCGGTATCTTCCGGTCCTCGGTTTCCATCATCCTTTTATATGTAGCGAACCGTCTGGCCAAGCGCTCATCAGGAGGAGGTATCATATGATGACAAATATGAAGTCAAACTATAAAAAATTCATGCGCCAGAAAACGTCCGAAAAAATATTTGAGGTCATTTTATACATAGTCATGACTGGCGCCTTGATCATAACCTTGTTTCCTTTTTTGAATGTACTGGCCATATCCTTTAATCTTTCGTCCGATACGGCAACCGGCGGAGTAGGCATCTTTCCTCGGGTGTTTACGCTGGATAATTATAAAGAACTGTCGCGTTTTCCCGCCCTTTGGACAGGATTTTATATCAGCGTGCTGCGGACGGTCATCGGCGCGGTTACAGGGCTTTTTTGTACCAGTATGCTGGCTTATGTCTTGAGCCGCCGGGATTATATGTTCCGCAAGTTTGTCACCACCATGTTTCTGCTTACCATGTATGTCAGCGGTGGTCTGATTCCTTATTTTATGGTTATCCGAGTGTTTTCACTCAATAACAGCTTTTGGATCTATATCGTCCCCTCGCTGATCAGCGCTTATAATCTGATTATTGTCCGTAGTTTTATTGAGGGGGTTCCGGACAGTTTGCAGGAATCCGCTATCATTGACGGTGCCAATGACGTCCAGATCTTTGTCCGCGTCATTGTGCCGCTCTGTAAACCGGTGCTGGCGACAGTTGCGCTCTTTATTGCCGTAGCGCAGTGGAATTCCTGGTTTGATACTTATTTGTATGCACCCTTTGAAGAAAGCATCACAACCTTGCAGTATGAGCTGATGAAAATCCTGCAGGGAGCAGCTTCCAGCGGCGTGGCCCGTGGTACTGCTGCCCAGCTGCAGATGGCCAAGACGATTTCGCCGCTTTCGATCCGGATGGCGATCACGGTAGTAACCATTATCCCTATTATTGTCGTTTACCCGTTTGCGCAGAAGTATTTTGTCTCCGGCATGACGCTGGGGGCGGTAAAAGGCTGATATCAAGCTGATAACAAACATATCAAAGAAAATAGTATTGATAATATTTTAGCTAAAAAATTAATATTATATAAAAAACAAAGGAGGAACTAAATGAAAAAGCATTTATCTACAAAGCGCATTATTCCGTTACTGCTCATCTCGGTATTACTATTCAGTGCTGTAAGCGGATGTGGCAGTGCTCCAGCAGATGGCGGGGCGATTGAAGTCAACAATGAAGCCGGTACAGATGCCGGAATCGATGAAGGTGCCGATGAAGCGGTAACGGTCGGTGCTTATGGCTACAATCTGAGCGGCGTGGCAGGACCTTATGGACATGAATTCGGCGGCGGAACCGGTCAGACAGATTTCACCCCGGTTGTTTTTGAAAGCTATGAGGAAGACTTGCGGCAACAAGTTGCCGAAACCAATTTCTTAGGGGAGGTTCAGCAGCAGGTTACGGCTGATACCGGCGTGACGCTAAAATCCAATTTCGGTGTCGGTGACGTGGCCGAGCAGCTCACTCTGATGATCGCCGACAGAAGTTATCCTGATTTTGTCTTTTCCCGTTCTAACCTGTCCAAGTTCATGGAAGCGGAAGCATTCATCGACCTGGCTCCGCTGATTGAAGAATACGGACCGAATATCAAGAAACTTTACGGCAAATCCTTTGATACCCACTATGACGAGGAAGGTCATATCTATTATTTGGGGCAGGATTTTGTCAATAACCTTCCGCTTGACCCGGAAGTGGGATATCAGCTTCAGCTTGCGGTCTTAGAAGAGCAGGGCTATCCGGAAATAAGAACCCTGGATCAGTGGGCAGATGCCATCCGCACCTATAAAGAGGCACATCCGGAGATTGACGGACAGCCTACGATCGGCATTACCCTGACCTGCGGCGAAGGCTGGCGCTGGTTTATTACCCTTGGAAATCCCGGCGGCTTTGCAACTGGGTGCGCCGACGACGGACAGTATTATGTCGATCCGGTTACCATGGAGACCGTGTACCGCTTTATCCTGCCGGAACATCGGGAATATTTCCGCTGGATGAACGGGCTTTATAACGAAGGCTTGCTGGATCCTGATAGCTTTACCCAGACTCATGACGAATACCTGCAGAAAATCGCTTCCGGCCGCGTATTGGGATTGATGGATGCCGACTGGAGCATCGAATCAGCCACTAGCGTGCTGATCAGTGAAGGAAAACCGGAACGTGATTATGGATATTTCCCGGCTACTATGAGTGAAGACATCCTGCACCCGATCTATCGTGAGCCGGTTTATATGGCTTCCAACGGTGTCGGCATTACCGATAACTGCGAGGATCCGGTGCGTGCCATCCAGTTCTTGGATTATTTGGCCCGTGAGGAGATCCAGGTAATGACAAACTGGGGATTTGAAGGAGAAAACTGGGAAATCGCTGACGGCAAACGGGTATTTACCGCTGCCGAGCAGGAACGGAGAACCAGCGATCCCGATGGACGTACGATTGAGACGGGACATGGCCTGCTCTCTTATCCTTGGCCGTGCTATGGCTCAGGCGTATTTGATAAAGACGGTTATTCAATAATGCCTTATACGGAAGAATCTTTAATAGCGGATTATACCGAGCCTGTTAAAAAAGCTCTGGATGCTTATGGCGTGAGTATGTGGCGCGATCTGTATCCTCAGGCTGAAGACCTTTATTTCCCGCCGTGGGGTGCTGCCTGGTATATTCAGGATGCCCTCGATCCGGCTTCGGAAGCCGGCCAGATTCAGACCCGCTGCAATGACCTTACGGCAGAGTATCTGATGCGTGCCGTGGCTGCCAGCCCTGAAGAGTTTGATGTGATATGGGATGAGTATCAGCAGAAGCTTCAGGAAAATGACGTGGACCGGCTCGGAGTACTGATGACCGAAATGGTAAAAGATCGTGCTTCTTGGTATACACCCGAATAACACCTCCTGTTTAGTCGGGCGAGAGTGGGGCTGCTTCGCCCCTTCTTTTATACTTGATCTGGTTTCTTGCCATATCTGTTTTCTAATTGCTTTATAAAAAACGCTGATTTAATCAGCGTTTCCCTTAATTAGTACTTATTCGATTTAGCTTATTCGATTATGCTTATTCGTTTGCCATGGCTGTCAGTTCGGCCAGCATTTTAGGCAGGTCGGTGGCCATGTTCTCATCGCTGAACTGGCAGGTTCCTACGGCTTCATGGCCGCCGCCGTTGTATTTCAGCATCAGGCGGCCGACATTGACATGGGAAGTCCGGTTAAGAATACTGTAGCCTACGGCGGCCGAGCAGCCTTGGCCGCCTCTGCCGCTGACGATCCAGGCCGATATGTTTTGCTCAGGAAACATGCTGTATACCATGAAGCGGTTGCAGGTATAGATCGGATCCACGCCGCGCAGGTCGGTGATCAGGAGCTTGCCGTCGGTTACGCTGTGTGCCAAGACCATTTTCTTGAACTGCTCGGTTTGTTCATTATAAATCTGGATGCGCTCTTTTACGTCGGAGAGGTTCAGGATTTCTTCCGTCGTCATGACGCGGCAGGCATCAATTAATTTTTCCATCAGCTGGTAATTGGAGATAGTGAAATTACGCCAGCGTCCCAGGCCGGTGCGGGGATCCATAAGATAGCCTACCAGAACCCATCCTTCGGGGTTTTGGACGTCTTCCATGGTGAGCTGGCCGGAATCCACTTTGTCCACCGCTTCCATCAGATCGTCGAATTGGGGGAAACGTTCCCTGCCGCCATAATATTCATAGATGATCCGGGCACAGGATGGGGTGATGCGGCTTTCGCCTTTATACTGGCCTTGCAGCTCGTTTCTTTCATGTTCGCTCGAATGGTGGTCAAACCATAAGCCACAGCCCTTTACATAAGGCACATTGGCTAAGCAGTCATTTTCATTCACTTCTACAAGTCCGTCCTGTAAGTCCTTGGGATGGGCAAATTTCCAATGATCTATGATGCCGGCTTCTTTCAGTAAAGCTCCGCAGGCCAGGCCATCAAAATCCGAACGCGTAATTAATCTCATGTCAATCATCCTCCTGCTGAATATGAACTGGGACACTTATAAAATGTATTATAGCAAATATTTAAAAAAAATACATTAAAAATTAAAGATTTTTATTGATATCATTTTATTGTTGCTTTTGCAATATTAAGCAATTATGCATTGCATTTTAAAGTATGCAAGCAATGTATGATTAAAGCTAGGTAAGCATTGCATTTTAAAGTGTTACATAAAAAAAAAATTATTTCACATGATAATTGTGACAGATCTTCGTGACAATTGTAAGTGTTCTGATTCGGGAGCAATGAAGATCAGAAGCAATGAAGATTAGAAGCAATGAAGATCAGAAGCAATAAAGATCAGAAGCAATGAAGAAAGGAGATATTATGGCTGATATCAACATATACGTAAAGGCTGAAAAAAATATCGAAGTAAAAGTACCGGAGGTTTATGTAAGGAATATTGCCAGAATCTATTCAGCGGATGCCGTCGTGACAGAAAAAGTAAAGGCGATAAAAGCATATGTTTTTGATGAGGGAGAACAGCGCCGGCAAGTGATCAGCATCCTGAAAATCATCCAGCTGATCGAGGAAGTCTGTCCGGGAGCCGTGGTGCTGAGCATTGGGGCAGCGGATACCTTGATAGAATGGGTTCAGGTAAGAAGAAACAATTATTCATTGCAAATACTAAAGGTGGTCATTGCGGGCGGTGTCAGCTTTTTTGGTACGGCATTTACGATAATGGCTTTTCATAACGACGTTGCCATCAACAATGTCTTTTCAAAAGTCTATGAGATGATTATGGGGCAGCCTTCCCATGGCTATACGGTGCTGGAGATCTCTTACTCGATCGGCCTGGCCCTGGGAATCATAGTTTTTTATAACCATATCGGCGGGCGGCGGATTACCAAAGATCCGACACCGATCGAAGTTTCCATCAGAAATTATGAAGATGATGTAAATGAAGCACTGATAGCTACCGCAGACCGGGAGGGAACGACAATTGATGTTTCTTAAACAGATTTTTATGGCATTCTGCGCCTTCAGCTTCGGTTCCCTGTGTTCCGCAGGAGTTTTTACCGTACTGGCATCCGTTGGGCTGATTCCGCGGTTTTCCGGGAAATTTCATGTGGCAAGGCATGTCTTGCTTTTAGAAGAAATGGTAATCTTTGGCACGGTCGCAGGAGGCGTGGTCAGCGTCTTCTGGAGAAAGGTTCAGTTCGGCGATGCCATCTTAAAAAATCAGCTTTTCGGCCGATATACGGCACCGATATGGAATCTGTCAGGAAAGATTCTATGCGTGGTTTTTGGTATATTTGCAGGAATGTTCGTGGGCTGCCTGGCCCTGGCCATCGCTGAGATGCTGGACTCCATTCCGATATTCACCAGAAGGGTCAGTTTCCGTAAGGGAATCGGAATCGTGGTCCTGCTGGTGGCATTAGGAAAGCTTGGCGGGAGCCTTTTATACTTTTCGCAGGCATTTTTTGCGAGCTAGCCCTGAATAGCCCAAATAAATAAATGACATAGCAAGTCTGAACAGTAACCGATTACCCCAATTTAACCTAATTTTTAAAATGAATGCTTGAAATGTTTACTAAAATTCATTACAATTTATTTGTGATTTTTTAGTGACGGATCTGTTTAAAGTATAAATTCTACTACAGGAGGAAAGTATAATTATGCTAAAGAAAATAAATACCGACAAGGCTCCGGCGGCAATCGGACCATATTCACAGGCTGTTATCGTAAACGGGATGCTGTACACATCGGGGCAGATACCGATTATACCGGCTACGGGAGAAGTAATTGAAGGAGACATAACCGTACAGGCACAGCTCGTCATGGAAAATATCGGCGCCTTATTAGCCGAAGCCGGCTCAAGCTACAGCAGCGTTGTCAAGACCACCTGCTTCTTAGCGGACATGGCGGATTTTACGGCATTTAACAGCATATATGAGCAATATTTCACGGAGAAGCCGGCACGGAGCTGTGTGGCAGTCAGACAGCTGCCTAAAAATGTACTGTGTGAAGTAGAAGTCATCGCCTGTCTTGGCTGACAAATATGGTGGACATAATAGATATTGAAGGGAACCGGATATGAACGACAGGGATATGAACGACAGTAATAATATCATATTGATCGGCATGCCCGGTGCAGGAAAAAGTACCGTGGGTGCGGCCCTGGCAAAGAAGCTGGGGTACGGATTCATTGATTCCGATTATGTGATCGAAGAAAACTGTGGGAAACCGCTTAATAAAATCCTGGCAGAAAAGGGACAGGATGGTTTCTTGGAAATAGAAAATTTCATTAACGCCACAATAGACGTGAAAAATTATGTGATTGCCACCGGTGGCAGCGCTATTTATGGAAAAGATGCGATGGAACATTTTGCCAGGACAGGTGACATCATATACCTGAAACTGTCCTATAAGGAAATCGCCGCCCGGTTAGGTGATTTAGAAGAACGTGGCATAGCCTTAAAAGGAGGACAGACGTTAGAAGATATTTATGCTAAGCGTGAGCCCCTCTATGAAAAGTATGCTCAGATAACCCTTGATTGCGAAAATAAGAGTGTCCGCAAAATAGTTAATGAAATTGTTAAAAACATTTAAGGTATTTTTATTATTTAGGTTTTAATCCCAGTTGTTTTCAGTCCAGTTTTATAGTTCAGTTAATCTAGTATAAAACCCAATTGCCCATCCGGCTGGCAGAAAGGATGGGCATTATTATTTTCATATCCTTTTAGATTATAGTTTGGGATAAGTGTGGGCATAATAAGGATATCAGATAACAAGAATACTAAGTACAAGAATATTAAATTATGATTTGATCAGGAGGTTGGTTACTATGGAATATGAAGATATCCCTTTAGGATTAAGTTTTGGACTGGCAACTAATGTAAGAGCTTCTGCCGCTTACGGGGAGATGAGTGAGGGTGAAAGAAAGCAGGTCATTGAGGAGGCCAGAGGTGTAAATAACAAAGCCGACATGGAAGCATTGATTAACAGGATCGGAAGGAGTTCTGATACGTGGAATATGTAAACGCATTCTGGGTAGGAGGACTGATCTGCGCCCTCGTCCAGATACTGATGGAAAAGACAAAACTGATGCCAGGCAGAATCATGGTATTGCTCGTATGTACAGGTGCGGTATTAAGCTTTTTTAATTTGTATCAGCCTTTTATGGATTTTGCCGGCAGTGGGGCAGCGGTTCCGCTTGCAGGCTTTGGGCATGTACTGATGAAAGGGGTAAAAAAATCGATTGACAGTGAAGGATTCATGGGTATTTTTTCAGGAGGCTTCAAGGCAGGAGCGGTAGGCTGTGCGTCAGCATTGATCTTTGCCTATTTGGCCAGTCTGGTATGTCGGCCGAAGATGAAAGATTAGGGTTATTGTAACAGTTCAGCCATGTTCAGACATACGTCCCAAAACCCTCGCGGAATGGTGGAAGGCTGAACTATTACAGGTTGTTTACTATAATTCACTAATAATAGGACCAAGGCTTGACTGATCATTTACTGATGTAACAATAGTTTTTATGCTTTATAACATATCCAAATAATTCTTGACGAATATCGTCTTTTTCTATACTATAATTGATAGGGGTATAGCAAAATTAATAGTATATAGGAGGAGAGAGGTATGAGTAAAGAAGTACAATCTTCAGGAGGAACCGGCAGTTCGGCGGGCATCATAGATGCCAGACAGCTGGGTACTCCTAAAATGTTGCTGCTAGGGCTGCAGCACATGTTCGCAATGTTCGGGGCAACAGTGCTAGTTCCCGCATTAACCGGTCTTAATGTTTCGACGACCTTGTTATTTGCCGGTTTGGGTACACTGTTGTTCCATTTTTTGTCCAAGGGAAAGGTACCGGCCTTTTTAGGTTCATCCTTTGCTTTTCTGGCCGGTTACTGGGCCGTTGCCCCGGAAGGGGATAAGGCGCTGCTGCCTTATGCCAGTTTCGGCGTTGTGTTTGCGGCACTGATTTATCTTATCCTGGCGGCCTTTATTAAAATGTTCGGCACTGCCAAGGTAATGAGATATTTTCCTCCTATTGTAACCGGACCGATCATCATTTCAATCGGACTTAATCTGTCCGCAACGGCCATTGACAGCAGTGCCGATAACTGGTGGATCGCGCTGGTAGCGATTGTGATTATCATCGTATGCAATATTTGGGGAAAAGGCATGATCAAAATCATTCCGATTATCTTAGGTGTATTCGGCTCCTATCTCATAGCGGCTCTTACCGGCAATGTAAACTGGCAGCCGGTCATGGATGCGGCTTGGTTCGGGATCCCGATTCATTGGGGTGACACGGTATTCTCGCTGTTCGGAAAAGCCGACATGTCCCTGCTGCTGTCATCCATTATTACGATCATGCCGATTGCCCTGGCAACGGTGGTGGAACATATCGGTGATATTTCGGCGATCTCCTCCACAGTCGGCAAAAACTTCATAAAAACTCCCGGCCTTCACAGAACCCTGATGGGAGACGGCCTGGCTACTATGCTGGCGGCATTTTTCGGTGCCCCTGCCAATACCACCTATGGAGAAAATACCGGTGTCCTTAATCTGACGAAGGTATTCGATCCACGCGTAGTCAGGATTGCAGCGGTTATGGCCTGCCTGTTTTCATTTTCACCCAAACTGGGCAGCGTTATCTCCTGTATGCCGACAGCTACGATGGGCGGTGTATCCTTAGTACTCTACGGGATGATAGCCGCAGTCGGGGTACGTAATGTGGTAGAAAACCGGGTAGATTTCACCAAGAGCCGCAACGTAATCATCGCCGCCCTGATTTTGGTACTGTCAACCGGCATCCACTACAGTGCCGCCGGCGCCATTGCTTTTACCGTCGGTTCGGTAACGGTCAGCCTTTCCGGCCTTGCCGTAGGAGCTCTTGCGGGCATCCTCCTCAATGCCGTTCTGCCAGGCAAAGATTATCATTTTGATGACGAAAAGCCAGACGATACCAAGGTTAACTTCCAGTTATAAAACCAAATAAACCCTGACTAAATACTGACCAGATACTGACAATATCGGCGGCTCTCGCTACTGGCATTCAGAGCCGCCTAGCACCAAAGGATAATCAGGATCTCGTTAATACTAACTCTCCATTGTCCACATTTATTAATCAGTCAATGTCAGTTCATCTCCCTTAATAGAATATGACCATCTCCAATTTACTTCTTCTGGAAGGTTTACGCTTTCTCCGCTCTCCTCATTAACAAAAGTTGTCATCATGGCAGAAATTTCATTGTACTGACAAGTCAGCACACTGGCCAGAAAAATGAAATCATCTCTTCTGGCTGGCGGAGTGGTGGGTAAAGAACCGGCAAATGGCCTTGATTTCAGCGAAAACAGCTTACAGCGAAAATAATTCTAAATTTTGACACCTTGATCTTTCGGTCACATAGGTGATAAAATACTATTAATTTATTATATAACGGGTTACCAAAGCGAGGACACAATCAATGAGCAGAATATTAAATGAAATAGATTTCTTCATATTAGATATGGACGGTACAATATATCTGGGAGAACAGTGGATCGACGGTGCCCTGGACTTTTTACACGCCATTGAACAAAGCGGCCGGCAGTACGTATTCCTGACTAACAATTCCTCTAAGAACGCCGATATCTACGCTGAAAAATTACACCGCATGGGCCTTGACATCAGCAAAGCAAAAATCATCACCTCCGGGCAAGCCACCATAGCCTACCTCAAAAAAAATTTCAATGAAGCAAAAGTATTTTTGCTAGGCAATGACCTTCTCAAAACTGAATTTACCGAAGCAGGCATCATTCTAGAGGAAAACGTTCCAGAAGTGGTCGTAACCGCCTTCGACACCAGCCTAAACTACACAAAAATGTGTAAAGTCTGCGACTTAATCCGAAAAGACCTGCCTTACTTGGCCACCCATCCGGATTTAAACTGCCCGACAGAATCTGGCTTCATCCCAGATATCGGTGCCATCCAGGCATTTATCAAGGCATCAACTTCCCGTGACCCCGACCACATTATCGGCAAACCAAACCACATCATCATGGATTATCTGTTAGAACGAACCGCTGTCCAGAAAGAACGTTCCGCAGTCATCGGCGACCGCCTATACACCGACATTGCCGCCGGAGTCAATAACGGTTTTACCGGAATACTAGTATTAAGCGGCGAAGCAAACATGACAGACGTAGAGAAATCACCCATAAAACCGCACTTAATCTACCCCTCCGTCAAACACATAATAAAAGACCTATAAAAGACCTATAAACAACAACTATGTGAAAGGCCTATAAACAAAGAGACAGAAATCCTAATAAAACCCATCGAACCAACCGGATTATCCTGAGTGGGTTACATCTAATAAAACCTACCAGTTGGAATACCGAATCGGCATACGGCACCAGCATCATCTGCTGAGAAACATAGAGGCACTTATTTTCGTATGACAGGAACCGGAGCAGATGATGCTGGTGCCGTATGCCGATGACCGCCCCGCCGCCGCCCCCCAAGATACCCAAAGGAGCCCCCCATGAGCCTAAAATTTTACTTCGGCGCCTCAGGAGCAGGAAAAAGCCAAAAATTGCATCAAGACATCATCACCCGCTCCCTATGCGCCCCCAACAAACTCTTCCTCTTCATCGTCCCCGATCAGTTCACCATGCACACCCAGATGGAACTGGTAAAAGCCCACCCCCGGCACGGCATCCTGAACATCGACGTACTCAGCTTCGGCCGCCTGGCCCACCGCATCTTTGAGGAAGTCGGCGGCAATCACCGCAAAGTCCTCGACGACACCGGCAAAAGCCTGGTACTCAGAAAAGTTGCCGCCAACATCCGCGAAGAACTCCCCGTGATCGGCCCAAACCTTCACAAACCGGGCTATATCGCCGAAGTAAAATCAGCTGTCTCAGAATTCATGCAATACGGCATTGGCCCGGAAGAACTGAACCAGCTGACCCAATTTGCCGTCAAAAAGAAAGCTCTGGCCGCTAAGTTAACCGACCTCAACAAACTATACAGCGCCTTCCTGGCCTATCTGAAACAAGAATACATAACCACGGAAGAAACCCTGGACCTCTTAAGAGCCTCCCTCCACAAATCACCGACCATCAAAAACAGCGTCATCATTTTTGACGGCTTCACCGGCTTCACCCCGATCCAGAACCGGGTCATCCAAGAGCTTATGACCCTGGCGGATCAAGTGATCCTGTCGGTACTGATTGGTGCCAAGACCGACCCCTTCGAAACCGGCAAGGAGCAGGAACTCTTCTACCTGAGCCGGAAGACGGTAGCGGATCTGTGCCGTCTGGCCAAAGAAACCGGTACGGTCAGAGAGAATGACGAATATCTCCGGGCCGATCCGCCGCCGCGCTTTGCCGGCAATTCCGAAATGGCCCATCTGGAAAAAAGCCTGTTCCGCTACCCGATCACCGAATACCAGCCCGAAAAACGGCTTTTTTCAGCGCCTGAACTAAAGTCGGCAGAAGCTGATATAGCATCCAAGAAAGCAACCTTACCGACCGGAAGCCAGGCCATCTTCCTGTCAGAAGCCGCTACCGTCGCAGAAGAAGTACGGCAGGCCTGCATGAAAATCAAAGAACTGACGCTGGATCAGGGTTTCCTCTACCGTGACATCGCCGTAGTAACCGGCGATATGAACGCCTATGCCGGCTATATGGAGCGCGAAGCCGCTAAATACGGCATCCCCCTGTTTATGGACCGCACCAGAGGCATCCTGCTTAATCCGTTTACCGAATTTATCCGCAGCGCTTTGAAAGTGGTGATCAAGAACTTTTCCTACGAAACGGTTTTTCACTACCTTCGCAGCGGCTTTGTAGACTGTGATCCGGATGAAATCGACCGCCTGGAAAATTACGTGATCGCCTGCGGCATCCGGGGCCGGAAAAAATGGCGTGAACGATTTACCCGCCGGAGCCGGAGCTGGGGCGGGGAACAACAGGCAGAGCAGCAAGCAGAAAAGCTGGCCCAGTTAAACGCGACCCGGGAAAAGGTCATAAGCGGGCTGGAACCGCTGGAAAACCGCCTGGCTACGGCCGGGGAGATGATCCAGTCGCTGTACGATTTTATCGTTGCCAGCCGGATCCAGCAGAAACTGGCTGTTTACGAAGAATATTTTACCAAACACAATGACCATGCCCGGGCCCGCGAATTTGGCCAGATTTACCGGCTGGTCATGGAGCTTCTGGATCAGGTATACGGCCTGCTGGCCGAGGAAAAGATGAGCCTGACCGAATTTGCGGAGATTCTCGATGCCGGCTTAGGCGAGATCGAAGTGGGAATCATCCCTCAGAACGTGGACCGGGTCGTGGTCGGCGATATAGAACGTACCCGGCTGAATCACATCAAGGTGCTCTTATTCTTGGGTGTCAATGATGGCAACATACCGGGAAGCAGCGGCAAGGGGGGACTGATTTCCGATCTCGACCGGGAGTTCCTGAAGGATTCGCAGTGGGAACTGGCCCCGACACCGAGACAGCAGATGTACATCCAGAGGCTTTACCTCTATATGAATATGACCAAGCCTTCCCAAAGGCTCTATCTGTCTTACGCCAGGATCAGCAGTGAAGGGAAGAGCAGGCGGCCCTCCTATCTGGTGGAGGTTGTCAGAAAGCTTTTTCCTTTGCTGGAAGTGACAAAATTAACCGATGAAACATCAATGAAACAGGTATATGGGATAAACGACAGCTGGGATCTTTTTGCCGCATCTTTGCGGGATTTTGCTTCGGGAAGGCGTGGAGACGACAAAAACAAACTGGAAATGCTCGCTATATTAGGCAGGATTTATCGAAAAGAAGCAGCTCAGGGGGAAAAACTGGACCAGCTGCTGGAAGCCGCCTTCGTTCATTACCTGCCTCATCCCTTAAGCCGTCAAGTAGCCGATGCGTTGTACGGAAGCATGCTGGAATACAGCGTCAGCCGGCTGGAGCGGTATGCGGCCTGTGCCTATGCTCATTTTCTGCAATATGGACTTGCATTGCGAGAAAGAGAAGAATACGGCTTTGAAGCAGTGGATCTGGGCAATGTCTTCCACGGCGTGCTGGAACTCTTTGCAGGAAAACTTGCAGAACAACATATCAGCTGGTTTGACTTTGCGGAAGAAACCGGCCGCCAGCTGCTGTGGGAGGCGCTTCAGGCTTACGCGGCGGAGTATGGGGATACGGTGCTGTTCAGCAGTGCCCGCAATGAGCAGATGATCAGGCGCATTTACCGGATTCTGGCGCGGACGGTCAAGATACTGCAGCAGCAGCTGCAGAAAGGGTCTTTTGTGCCGGAGCGGTTTGAAGTGGCCTTTTCCGGAACGGATGATCTGGACGCGGTAGATATCGCCCTGTCTGAACAGGAAAAAATCAAGCTGCGCGGGCGGATCGACCGGATCGATACCTGTGAGGACGAAGAGCATGTCTATGTTAAAGTGGTCGATTATAAGTCGGGCACGAAAAGATTTGACTTAGCGGCATTTTATTACGGGCTGCAGCTGCAGCTGGTGGTCTATATGAATGTGGCAATGGAAATGACAGGCAAGTCATATCCGGATAAAAAGCCGGTTCCGGCGGCATTGCTGTATTATCATGTGGCTGATCCGATGATAGCGGACGGTGACGGGCTGACTCCCGAAGAAATCAATCAGCTTCTGCTACAGGAACTGCGGACAACCGGGGCGGTGAATGAACGCGAGGAAGTGATCGCCCTGCTGGACCGAGACTTTACCGCCAGGTCGCTGGTCGTTCCGGTAGAACGGAAAAAAGACGGCAGTTTCAGCAGACGCTCGGGGGTCATGAGTGAAGCGGATTTTCAGACGATATCAAGTTATGTAAACCATAAGATCCGGCAGTTCGGCCAGGAGATCAAGGACGGTCAGATTGTCATAGAACCTTATGAAAGCAAGGACGGACAGGCCTGTACTTACTGCAGCTTTAAAGGAATATGCGGGTATGACGAGAAAATACCGGGATACCGCCACCGGAAGCTGCCGGATCTGGACCGGGAAACGGTGATGGAGCGGATGGAAGAGGAAATCGGAAGTGTGAAGAGAGAGGATAAGTGAAAAACAAGTATGGGAATTGCGTATACAGCGGATCAGCAGAAGGTGATTGACCTGCATGGTAAGAATATCTTGGTTTCGGCAGCCGCCGGCTCGGGAAAGACGGCGGTCTTGGTGGAACGGATCGTCAAGATGGTCTCAGAGGGCGAGCATCCGGCGGACATTGACCGGCTTCTAGTGGTGACGTTTACCACTATGGCGGCGGGCGAGTTACGGGAACGGATTGCCTTAGCGATCGGCAGACGTCTGGAGGCCGAACCGGAAAACAGCCATCTGGAGCGGCAGATGACCTTGATTCACAATGCCCAGATTACCACGATTGACAGTTTCTGCTTATTTATTTTACGTAATCATTTTCACCTGATTGGCCTGGATCCCGGTTTCCGGGTGGCAGATGAAGGAGAATTGAAGCTGTTAATCAAGGATGTGTTGGCGGAGTTGCTGGAAGATAAGTATCTGGAAGGAAGCCCGGAATTTCAAGAATGCGTGGAATATTTTACGACAGGCAGCGGGGACAGGCAGCTGGAGGACTATATTACGCAGCTGTACTCTTTTTCTATGGCTTTTCCATGGCCGGAAGACTGGCTTAAGGAAAGGAAAGCGGATTATATGGCAGATGGAGCAGAAGACTCGCCGGAGCAAGGGGAAGAGAAGAATAGTGGGAAAGAGCAGGAGCAAGGGGAGGAATATAAAGAAGGGAAATTATGGAGTCAGTACGATCAAAGCGACTGGGGTCTGTTTTTACGGGGGTTTTTACGAGAATTGAGTGACGGTTGTGCGGAGGAACTGGATAAAGCGGTCAGGATCTGTGAAGAGCCGGATGGGCCTTATATGTATGCGGAAATGCTGAATCAGGAGCTTGACATGGTACTGGGATTGAAAAAGGCGGTGAGCTTAGAGGAATATGCAGTACTCTGGGAAAAAATGACGTTCAGCAAACTACCGTCCAAAAAGGATGCGACGGTATCGGCGGCGAAAAGGGAGCTGGTACAAGGCATTCGGAACCGGGTCAAAAAAGCTTTGAATGAGACCGGCGAACAGTTCTTCAGACTTTCGCCGGCACAGGCAGCAGTGCAGATGGGCAGGATACAAGGGTCAGCAGCCACATTGCTGGACTTGGCCTTGGACTTTAAGCAACGACTGGATGCGGCCAAACGCGAAAAGAATATCATTGACTTCAGCGACATGGAGCATTTTGCCCTGATGATTCTTCTGGAAAAAACCGCCCATGGAACGGTACCGACAGCGGCAGCAAGAGAATTGCGGGAGTATTTTACCGAGATATTGATTGATGAGTATCAGGACAGCAATATGGTGCAAGAACTTCTGCTTGAAAGTATTTCCGGAGAAGCGGGAGGGCGGTTTAACCGATTTATGGTCGGGGACGTGAAGCAGAGTATCTATAGGTTCCGCCTTGCTCGGCCGGAACTATTTATGGAAAAATATGACCACTATCCGTTGGAGACGGATGAGGATGGCCAGACTGGTGAAACTTGCCGCCGAATTGATCTGAGTCAGAATTTCCGCAGTCGGACGGAAGTTCTTGACAGCGTAAACCATGTCTTTGCAAAAATTATGAGGAAGTCCATAGGCGGCGTAGAATATGACCGGCGGGCAGCACTGAACCCCGGTGCCGGATATCCGGTACAGTCAGGTGCTGCAACGGAAATGATGTTGTTTGATCCGGCCAGTGAAGGAACGGAAGATTATTTTGAAGATGAGTCGCCCAAAGAAATGGAAGCCCGGATGATTGCCCGCCGGATCAAAGAACTGAAAGCCGGTTTCCAAGTGACAGACAAGGAAACTGGTAAACTGCGCCCGGTATCCTTTCGGGATATCGTGATTCTGCTACGGACGAATGAAGGCTGGGACGAAGTATTCCGAAAAATTTTGGAAGAGGAAGGGATTCCCTCGCATACTACATCCAGAACAGGATATTTTGAAACAACAGAGATCCGGACCGTGCTTCAGGTCATAAGGGTACTTGACAATCCGCTTCAGGACATCCCGCTTTTTGGCGTGTTAAAGTCTTATTTTGGCGGATTTAATGATGAGGAAATAGCCGAGATAAAGGCCGGATGCAGGGATAATTCTTCGTTATATCAAAAACTTCTTAAGTATAGGGATATGATGGCGGAAGTTGACGAAAATACTGTTAATAAGATAGACAAGTTTCTGGCGTGGACGGAAGAATTTCGCCGGAAAGCAGTATATATCCCGATCCAGAATCTGCTGAAAGAACTGATTATTGACAGCGGTTATTATCACGTCATTACCGTTTCGCCGGCGGGCGGGCAGCGGATTGCCAATCTGGAGATGCTCATGGCCAAGGCGGAGTCATTTTCCAGAACCAGTTATTACGGTCTGTTTCATTTTGTGCGTTATATTGAGCAGTTGGAAAAATACGATGTCGATTACGGCGAAGTAAATATTATGGACGAACAGGACGACATTGTACGTTTGATGAGTATACATAAGAGCAAGGGACTGGAGTTTCCGGTTTGCTTTGTTGCCGGCTTGGCCAAGAAATTTAACATGCAGGATAGCCGCAGTGGCCTGATAATAGATGCAGATCTGGGAATCGGCGTGGACTATGTCGATCCCGGCCTGCGGGTGCAGGGCAGAAGCTTGCGGAAAAATGTTGTCAGCCGAAAGATGAAGATGGACAGCCTTGGAGAGGAGCTGCGGGTTCTTTATGTGGCCATGACCAGGGCGAAAGAAAAGCTGATCCTGTCCGGCACAGCCAAAGTGCCGGTGAAAGATGGAGCCGGTAGGCCGACAGGCCGGCTGTCTTTTCTGGAACTGACCGGGGCCGGGAGTTATCTGGATTTTCTGTTGCCGGTCATTATGGATGAGGGAGCGAAGACTTACTTTAACGTTCGGGTATGGACACGGGAGCAGATGTATTATGAGGAAATTAAGGAAAGCACACAGCGTCAAATACGTCAGAAGGAATTGCTGACGGCGGCTTTCCGCGATGAAATCCACCTCAACAAGAATAAGATGACAGTTGTGTCAGAAAGACTGGCGCGGCAATATTCCCGCAAGGATCTGGATGGGCTTTATACAAAGACTACCGTGTCCGAATTAAAAAAGACGGAGCAAAATGGATATAATTTGGATGCGTTTGCGGTTCGGCTGTTTGAAGAACCCGAGATCGTTCCATATATCCCGATGTTCAGGAAAGGGAAAGAGGAGATGACGGGGACAGTCAGGGGAAGTGCCTATCATAAGGTGATGGAACTGCTTTGCTTTCAAGACATTTCTGTGCAGCAGCAGCTTTGGCAGGTAGAGCAGCAGATGAAACAGGCATATGAGGAAGGAAGGCTCTCCGAAGAATACCATGAGGCGGTACGTTATGCTAAGATAGTGGATTTTCTTGAAACGTCGCTTGCTCAGCGCATGATAATTGCCGACCGGAAAGGAAAACTATATAAAGAGCAGCCTTTTGTGATCGGATTAAGTGCCAGGCGTCTGGATCAAGTGTTTTCACCGCAGGAAACGATATTGATCCAAGGGATCATTGACGTTTATTTTGAGGAAGACGGCCAGCTGGTGGTGATAGATTACAAAACTGACGCGGTGGAAGAAGCGGAAGAACTGATTCGGTGTTATCGGAAGCAGCTGGAGTATTATGGGGAAGCATTGGAACAATTGACTGGCAAGAAGGTGAAGGAAAAGGTGATTTATTCCTTTGCCTTGCATAAAGAAGTCCGGTTATGAGTGCTGTTTTATCTATTTCACTAATTGTTAGTATAATTAAGTCAAAATACAGTATATAGGTTTTATAATTTAGCATATAATAATTACGTTACCATAAAATTGTTTATTTATTCATATTTGTTGTTAAATTTAATATTCTATTTTTTATTTTTATTTTATAATTTAAATAATAAACAAAAATAAGCCTTATACTTGACATAAAATGACAAATTACGTATTATAGTAAATAGATTTATTATAAAAAATCAATATAATATGTTTAACAATGTCTTATTATATCACTTTATTACAATTGTGCTTTTTGTATGTTTTATTTAATTTCTAAGGAATTTACACAATAAAGGGGGAGCATGCTGCAAATTATAATATGCGATGATGAAGCGGATGTAGTAGAAATTCTATCCGAACAGCTAAATACTATTATTGGTCCTATAATTAAATACAACTGTTTTAAAACAACAGACCCCAAAGAGGTCATTCAGCTAACAAGGAAAAAAGATATTGATTTAATCATAATAGATATAGAAATGCCAGAAATGAATGGTTTTGAAACTGTGAAGCAAGCGAGAATCCAATATCATGAAACACTTGTAATATTTGTTACCAATATGGATTTATATGTCTATGAATCTTTGAAATATCGGCCATTTCGATTTATCAGAAAAGCGCATCTGGAGGAAATTGAAGAAGCAGTAACAAGTGCCATTATGTTGCTAAAAGAAAAGAATGAAGAACTTAGTATTAGAATTAATAATATGCAGCATATAAGATGCAAGATTGAAGACATTGTATTTTTTGAATCCTTACACAATGAAGTCAGGTTAGTAACAATAAAAAATGAATATATATATCGATCCACTTTAAAAAGCATTGAAATGGAATTAAAAAATAAAGGTTTTGTGCGCATACATAGTGCATATCTATTAAATGTAAAATATATATATTTGATCAAGCAAAAAGATGTTGAAATATGTTTTTGCGGTATCAAAAGAGAACTTCCTGTGAGCAGGACAAGGAGAAACGATCTGATTCTAGAATATAATAATAGTCTGCGTAGATAACTAATCGATACGTATTAACATGTAATTGATATTGGAAACGATAAGGAGACCAGAAATGTTATATGCAATATTAACATTTGCATTTAAACTATTTGATTCTGTGCTGGCAACAATTTTCTTTCTAAATTTCAATGGATATAAAATAAAAGAAAAACCTGCTTTTTGGAGTTTATGCCCAATACTGATAATCATAACAGAAATTTCTGTTGTCTGGTTTGATATATTTGTTGTTTTTATGAGTATATTAGTATCTTTTGTTTTTATGATGGTATGCAAGTTTAATAAAACAACACGGTTAAGATGCTTATGGGCCAGTGTCCTGTTTTATGGGACATTAATGTTAGTTAATTCAATAATTTATAGTATTTTCCAGTCTTTAACGGGTGTTAATATAATGCATTTGGTGGAACGAATGGACGTTTATGTGGCAATTTGCATTATATCGAAAATTTTCTTGTTACTAACAATCAAAACATACATTAATATAAAAGAGCGTTTGGAATATAAAGGTAAAAGTGTTAATATTCTAAATCTATTGTTTACTTCTTTATTCGATATTTTATTGATTATTATTATAATGAGAATTACGACGGTAGATTTAAGTTTTCCCCTTACCTTGGTAATGATTGGATTATTTATCAGTGGTCTTATACATTTTTACATGTATGCTAAGTTAAGTGGAAAGGCAAGGGTAGAACTAGATTATGAATTGTTAAAGCAAAAAACTATTTTGGATAAAAAATCATTTAGAGAAAAAAAGAACCAGCTTGATAATGCTAAACGAATGAATCATGATATAAAAAATCATCTAATGCATATTGAATATTATATAAGATCAGCAAAGCATGAAAAGGCAATAAATTATATAGAAAGAATTGTAAATCAAATGAACAGTCAACCAAGCAATATGAATTTAACTAACGATACTTTGAATTATGTATTAAATTATAAAATAGAAGCAGCAATAAAGCTGGGGATAAATGTAACAGCACAGATTGAAGATATTAAAGAGTGCATTATTGAGGATTTTGATTTATGCTCCTTATTGAGTAATATTTTAGACAATGCAATAGAGAGTTCAGAAAAAGAAGCAGAAAAGCATATTGCGATAGAAATCTTTAATTTTTCCGGATATCAGGCTTACTCCGTGAAAAATAGGGTCGAGAATTCAGTTTTGACTCAGAATGGTGCATTACTAAGCAGCAAAAATGATGAAATAAATCATGGATTTGGTATGAAACAGATAAAAAATATTATAAATAACTATAAAGGTCACATAGATATATATGAAAAAGAAAAGTATTTTAATATTATGATTTTAATTCCGAGAAAAATTTCTTGATAGATTCTCTTATTTTTTTCTATTGTTCCGTTACTTCTTGCTATAAGTATCGATAAATATAACTTATAACATCTCCTGATTGATGTGCCGATTATCCCTCCAAAATGCAAATCATCCCAAAGGGATAGATTTCTAAAAATATAATGTTAAAATAATATAAGATTAGACATAGAGGTAAGAAATTATGGTAAGACAAATTGCGGGTTACCTGTCTAAAAGATGGGTAGAAAGAAATATTATTACTAGTGATGCCTATGACTGCTACGTATATGGCTGGGAGGTCATAATATTAATCATACTAGAAGTTGCCAATATTTTAATAATTGGTATATGTAGTGATACCTTAGGAAGCGCAGTTATATTTCTTGTTACGTTTGTTTCAGTGAGAAGATACACCGGCGGATACCATGCAAAAACCTGTTTAAGATGTAATATTTGTTTGTCAATGCTTTATTTGTTGAATCTGTATATAACATTTAACCTTAAATTTATGCGAGAGTCAATTATTATAACGTTTTTGTTAGTTGGTCTCATTGTTATCTATCTGATCGGGCCGATAGAACATATTAATAAAAAAATCAGTCCAGATCAAGTAAATAGAAATAAAATTATTTCGATGGCTCTCTTTTCCTTGTGTTGTGTTATTAGTTTTTTGTTTGTTAAAATAGATATATATGTGGCAAGTATTATAAGTATTACGCTTTTTGAAATATTAATATTAATGCTTATTGCAAAATTCACTGCCATGTTTCTAAAGACAGATAATTCTTAAATGATATAGATATATTTTCTTTGCTACATGTATATCAAATAGCAAAGATTTATATAAAAGTTAGAAAGACAGACGGGGAACCCCGGGGATTCTTCTAATAGGCATCAAAATACATTAAGTGAGGAGAAAGAATATGGTTAAAAAAATGGAAAAGCTCTTAGCAAAGATGGTAATTAAAACAACAATTAATGTGGAAAAGACCCCGTCACTTTGGGGATGCTATCAACCTAAGGAACCCAGGAATCTCAACGAGAAATTAAAAATGATCAAGTGATAAGGAATTACCGCTCATCCAGCAAGGAATTGCTGGATGAGTATTTTTCACTTTATTATTTGTTACATATTATCCCAACAATCGACAAGTCATCCCGCTTCCATTGACCAAATCAAAAATTAATTTTATATTTATAAACGATATCATTAATATCCATAATTAAGACAAGTTATTTCAGAAAAGAAGAAAAATTCTAATCTATGTTGCGGCTAGTTAGTATTTTAATCTGTCATATCCGTATTTTGACTCTCAATATAAGAGCTATGGCGAAGCTATGTCTGAGGGAGGTAATATGAGCTGGTATGCATTCCATGTAAGAACAGGTAATGAAAACAAGTTATGTAGATATTTTGATTATATTTTCAAGGATTTTCAGGAAATTGAATATAAACTTATGATACCCAGAAGGGAATTACTTGAGTACAAAGCAGGTACTAAAAAAATTGTTTATAAAATGCTGTTTTCAGGATATATTTTGATTGATACAGAATCTATATCCAAGATTTATAATATAATGAAAAATTTTTGGCATCCTGAAATATATGCTTTGATCAGGACACAAGATTATTTTCAGAAAATAACAGCAGAAGAGATATTACCGATTCTGGAAATAATAAATGAAGATGGCATTATTAAAATGTCAAAGATACATGTATTGAAAAATCGAATAACCGTTATAGATGGAGCATTATTGAACTATACGGGAAGAATAAATAAAATAAATCCACGGAAAGGAAGGGCAAGAATTTCAATGGATTTTTTGAATTGTAAGTATGACTTTGACATTGGGGTAAAATGTGTAGAAAAATTATCTGATATTGACTTAAAAAAGGAAATGGTAAGTTTTGAAACAAACTAAGATATAGGGATACAAATTAGGACAACAGTGAAAGGAGTACAACTAATATGGAGTTTAATTATGCAGATCGTGTCTTACAGATGGATGCATCAGATATCAGAAAATTAATGAAAATTATAACAGACCCTAATATGATATCGTTTGGGGCCGGAAGCCCGGCTAAGAACTTATTTCCGATAGACGAGCTAAAAAATGCAAACGACCTGGTATATAAGGACAATGTCTTAGGAGCATTTCAATATTCGAACTCTGAAGGATATGTGCCGTTACGGGAATGGATAGTAGAAAGACACAATCATACAAACCGGACCATGCTGCGAAAGGAAAATGTTTTAATTACTAATGGATCTCAGCAAGGTCTGGATTTTGTGGGAAAAATATTCTTAAATAAAGGAGACATAGTCCTTTGCGAAAATCCGACATATGCTTCAGCATTATCTGCATTCAGAAGTTACGAATGTGAATTTCAAGGAATTACAATAGACGATGAAGGCATGGTCTTAAGTGAAGTCAAAGACTTAATTGCCAAGCACGATAATATTAAATTTATTTATATAATTCCCAATCATCAAAATCCAACAGGTACTACATGGAGCTTGAAGCGTCGTAAAGCGCTTGCAGAAATTGCTAAAAAGAACAGAATTATTATTATTGAAGACGATCCTTATAGAGAATTGAGTTTTGATGGCTCCTATTTACCTTCTGTCAGCCAATTTGATAATTGCAATTATGTAATCACTTTGGGCTCCTTTTCAAAAGCACTGTGCCCTGGTTTGCGAGTGGGTTGGATTCTTGCTAATGAAGAAATTATTTCAAAACTAATCTATGCGAAGCAGGCAACAGACTTACAAACAAATGAAATTGTGCAGCGTCAGATATATAATTATCTAAACATGTATAATTATGATGAACATCTTAGCATTATACGGAAACAATATAAAAAACGCTGTGATACCGCTTGCGAAATCGCATCTGAGTTTTTCCCGCAAGTTGTTAATTTTATCAAGCCCACAGGAGGCTTTTTTTTGTGGCTGAACCTGCCGAATCATATTGACACTAAGGATTTATTACCAATAGCTATTAAAAGAGGGGTAGCATATGTTCCTGGATACTCATTCTATCCGGATAAATCAATACACAACAACATACGCCTGAATTATTCAAGTGTTGCCGAGGAGGATTTAATCCACGGAATTAAAGTTTTAGGTTCTGTGATCAAAGAGGTATGTGATTAAGACATTTAAGAACATATTTTTTGCAAAAGGAGGAGAACTATTGTGAATAAATACAGCGATTTATCTGAGAAGAAGATAATTCTTGAAAAATTCAATGATACAAAGACGGAATATCCCAGCGAATCCAGTATAGTGGAACTGTTTGAAGAGCAAGCGCGTTTAAACCCTGGCCGTATTGCAGTGAGAGATATGTTCAGAGACTTATCATATGACGAGTTAGATCAGTTGTCAGGAAGGTTGGCAGCACATCTTCTTAAGACTGGTGTAAAACCAGGCGATATTGTTGGGATATCAACAGAAAAGAGGTTAGAAATAGTTGTTGGTTTCCTGGGAATATTGAAGGCCGGTGCAGTTTATCTGCCTCTGAATATGAATGATCCCAGTTCGCGGATACAGAAAATAGTAGAAGACAGTGGATGTAAAATGATTTTGACATTAGAATCACAAACAACAAAGATTAAGACGGCCTTTTTAGATTTAGAAGACCTATTGCATGAGCCGGTAAATTTTTCATCTCAGAATTATCACTGTCAAGCCCAAGACCCTGCATATGTAATTTACACATCAGGGACAACGGGTATGCCTAAAGGAGTTGTTATCCCGCATAGAGGCGTAGTGCGTCTGGTTCGAAATAATTTGTTTTTAGACTTTACTAGTATCAGCTTATTATGTGGTTTAGCTTTCACTTTTGATGCTACGGTGATGAAGGTTTGGGGTGTTTTACTTAATGGTGGAACAATTACTTTGGTGAATTCCAATGTAATGACTGATCCCGCCCAATTAGCGCAGACAATAAAGAAATATAATATTGATGTCGCCGGTATTACAACTATTCTATTTAATCAAACAGTAACTATCAATACTACTTTATTCAGCAGTCTCAAATGTGTATTGGTCGGTGGTGAGAAGCTTTCCGAGCAGCACATTGCTATGCTGAGAAATGCAAATAAGAGTATCAGAATCATTAATTTGTATGGACCAACAGAAAATTCGGTTGTTTCAACAGCATATGAAATAGGTGACGTAGTGCCAGAGGAGCTGCCTATTGGTAAACCCATAGGGAATTCCACGGCATATATCCTCAATGGAAATAACTTATGCGGTATCGGAGAAAAAGGTGAACTGTGTTTGGGGGGGGATGGGGTAGCACTTGGGTATATTAACAATCAAAAGTTGACAGCAGAAAAATTCATTGACAATCCGTTTGTACCAGGAACTTTAATATACAGAACCGGGGATGTGGCCAGCTGGTTACCAGATGGAAATATCAGGTTTTATGGCCGTATGGATGATCAGGTAAAAATAAGAGGATACCGCATTGAACTGGGTGAAATTGAAAGACAGCTTACCAAATTTCCCGGCGTTCTTGATACTGTGGTAATGGCAAAAGATAATGGTAAATATAAATATTTATGTGCCTATATTGTTGCGGCTGAAACACTTATAATAGACAAGGTTCGGTTATTTTTGTCTCAAAGCCTGCCAGACTATATGATACCTAATCATTATGTTCAGATGGAAAAATTTCCGGTTAATAGGCAAGGGAAAGTGGATCGTACTGCCTTGCCGGAGCCGGAGTTGATCAGCTTAACAGAATATGTCGCTCCTAGTAATGAGATTGAAACGCTCTTAGTAAATATTTTTGCCGTAGTATTAGGCCAAGAGCGGATTGGTATCAAAGATAATTTTTTCGAACTTGGTGGCGATTCAATAAAAGCTATTAGATTGATTTCTAAATTACGGGAATATGGATATGATATTACCGTGCGGGAAATTCTTCAAGGTAAAACCATTCAAACAATAGCAGGCAGAGTAAAAAAACAAGGAAGTATATTTATCAATCAAAATGAAATTGTTGGTGAAGTACCTTTGACAGCGATCCAAAAGACATTTTTTGAAAGTAAACTGGAACAGCCCCATCATTTTAATCAGACACTGCTTTTTGAAAGCAGTGACATTATTAACGAGGCCGATATGCGCAATGCGCTAAATCATATCTTACTCCATCACGATATGTTAAGAGCTGTTTACGCAGATAACAGCCAAAGAATAAGTCAATTTCAGCAGGATTGCAATTTTGTATTGAATACATATGATTTTACAGAATCTGATGAGGATGCAGTACATGAGAAAATAATATCGATCGATAAAGCATTGCAGTCCGGTATTAATTTAGAAAGCGGACCTATTGTAAAGGCTGTTTTATTTCTTACTAAGAAGAGAACTCTTTTACTCGTCGCCATACATCACTTAGTTGTTGATGGTGTATCGTGGAGAATTCTGGCAGAAGATATTAATACGGCTTACACGTTATCACTTCAAAAACTGCCAATTATTCTTCCTCAAAAAACAACTTCTTTTCAAGAGTGGAGTAAAGCTGTTTTTGAATATAGTATGAGTCCACAGCTGCTTGGTGAACTCAAGTACTGGGAAAAAGTTAATTTTAAGATGAATGATGGCAGGCTTGAATTAGCAGGTGAAGGCGGTTGGGGGATTCAAAGACTTGAAACAGCCTTAAGCGAAGAATCAACAGAATTGTTGATTCATGAAGCCGGCAACGCTTATAATACAGAAATTAATGATTTATTGTTGACGGCTTTGTTTAGAGTTTTACAAAGATTAACCTATTCTAATACCATTTCTGTCAACCTAGAGGGGCATGGCAGACAACATATCAGTGATAAAGTTATAGTTGACAGAACTGTGGGATGGTTTACCAGTATTTTCCCTGTTGTAGTTGATAATATTGGACAGACTTTGGAAGCGGATATCCGAACTGTAAAGGAAACGCTGCGGCGCGTACCTAATAGTGGTTTTGGTTATTCCTTGCTATCTGAGCTGTCTGCTAAGCTAGTGAAAAGGCAACCGGATGTTACTTTTAATTATTTAGGAGATTTTAGAGAGAATGCCAGTAATAAGACGTTTAGAATTGCTCAAGTAGAATATGGTTATGAAGTGTCTGAAAAAAATTCTTTTGGATCTGCAATCTTCATAGATTGTTCAATCATAAGCGGGAAACTGCAGATTGATTTATCTTATGATCCCCAAAGATGTAACAGAGAAACTGCAGAAGTATTATTGCGTGGTTTTAAGGAAGAGCTTACTCGTGTTATTGAGTTCTGTATCTCTTTGGAAAGAGACTATACGGCTTCTGATTTTGGCGAACTGGTTTGGAGTTATGAGGAATTTAGTACGGTAAGAAAAAATATTCAGGATGCAGGGAGTGAAATTGAGAGGATTTGTCCTTTGACACCTATGCAAGAAGGCATGCTTTTTCACAAGCTATCCAATCCGGAATCTATGGAATACATTGTGCAAGTTGAATATTCAACTGAAGAGCTTAATGTAGAAGCGCTCAAGGACAGTCTTGAAATCATAGCGTACAAACATCCGGTACTAAGGACAATGATTCAATATAGAGGCGTAAGTGAGCCGCGGCAGATTGTATTGCAGAAACGGGAGATTGAAGTCATATACTTTGATTATTCAGAATTTGAAAATGGACTTAATGCATATAAGGACTATAAGCGAAAGGATGTTCTACGAGGCTTTGAATTTGAGTCTGATTCCCTTTTAAGAATGTCGGTTATTCAGCTGCAGAACGATATACGAGTAATAATGTGCTTTCATCACATTATTATGGATGCATGGTGTGTATCCATATTGATCAATGATCTTGAATACTTTTATTCAAATATTATAAACGGAAAAACAAAAGAAGCGTTACGGAATCATATCATACCTGACACAGGATATGAAAATTTTGTTCGTCTACGGCATGAATGTGATAATTCTAAAGATTTAGAATATTGGGATACTTTACTAAAGGATTTTGAATTACCAACAGCCATCTTTACGAAAACTATATATTCAGCGGTAGACGATATAGTGTTTGATAGTGTTGGAAAGATTAATCGATGTATGTCAATGGAAGATGTTAATAATTTGATGTCACTGTCCCACAAGTATAGTATAACAATCAATACAATATTTGAAGCAGCATGGACAATTTTGCTGCAAAAGCTTGCTGGCACTGAGGATATTGTTTTCGGTAAAGTCGTATCAGGCAGAAATGTTGACATTAATGGAGTTGAACAAATAGTTGGGCTTTTTATTAATACTATTCCGGTTAGGGCTGCAAATGATAAGGAAGATTCCATAATTAATCTATTTCAGCAATTGCAGAATCAGGCAATGCAAAGTGAACCTTATAGTCATTGTGCGCTGTCATCAATACAAAGTAAAATAAGTCATGGCAGCCGTCTGTTTGATAGCCTGATGGTTTTTGGCAATTACTATACTCTGGAAGACAACTCATTTTCCCCGAAGCTGAAATTAAAGCTTCATGATGTAAGAGAGGAGACAAACTATCCAATCAATTTAAGTGTTGTTATTAATGAATCCATTGAATATGATATTCTTTTTGACACAAAAGAATTCAGTCATGATTTTGTGTTACGCTTGTCTGAACGTCTATCCTATATTTTACACCAAATTGTTTTAGAACCCGAACAAAAGATAAGAAATATAGATATAGTATCCTTGGCGGAGACGGAATTGATACTCAATAAATTCAATGCGACCATGACCGATTATCCGCGAGACTTAAGCA
>QMCD01000107.1_pt3 | contig 99010 bp, 77 predicted proteins | sample 1821841 | NCBI WGS metagenome assembly QMCD01 (sample SAMN01991225, study PRJNA193472) | Termite gut metagenome, whole genome shotgun sequencing project. | isolation source: worker | host: Macrotermes natalensis
AAGAATAGTTAGAGTAACACTCAGAAAGCCTGCGTTATATTATCCATCTATGTTAAAAGTTGCATTTTTGCAACTTTTATCTATGGAAAAAGTTTCAGTAACGTGATTTTTACCATAGATAAAAGTAGCAGAAGACTATTTCAGATACGCACTCATATGTTTTGTCTTGATCAGAAATATGCATATTGATGAATAGATGATCTCATTTTACCGTCTTGACTTTCTTCGGGGGGGGGGGCGCTAAACTAGGTTCGTTTATGCAATTTAGTGTATTTTCATGATGGATGAAGGGTGGTTTTGCATATGCGTGTAGGTCAGCACATGAACGCTGCAAAGCGTATGTCACTTGGGAGTGGACGTGTCAGTGAAGGTGTTTTGGCTCTAAGACCTGAGATGGTTAGCCGAAAAGCGTTGCTGATGGTGGGGGTAGTGGCTTTGTTGATTGCAGCCTTTATTGCGTTGATGCCGGCGAAGGCTTATGCGGGAACAGTAACACCACTGTCGGTTGGCTCCTCAACAGGCAAGGTTTGGTGCCAAAGCAGTGAAGATGGTAGATTTAGTTATTATTTTTACCTATCTGAACGTTCAAACATAACCATCACAGTCAGCCATGAAGTCTACAACAATTCTGATACTTTCTGTAGAGCTGGGCTTGCGGATGACGACTATCATTATGAATTCTACCCAGCTGAAAAAAAGAATACAAAAAATGACTCTGAAAGATATTATATCGTGTACATACCTAACTATATGTCTACCTCTTCAATAACATATAGTAACCTTTCTGCAGGTGGACCATACTATTTCAACATGAGTACCGCGTATTCCGGAGAGGGTTATTCCCTCAACTCATACTTCTCGGTAAGCATTACCGACATAATCTCTCTCGACTCTGCCCAAGTGACAATGAACAGTGCAAAAACTCACACAGGAAAAGCCATCTATGCAAACCCAACGGTATCTCTGTACGACAGAGTGCTCACCAAAGACGTTGACTACAAGGTCATTTCCTACAGTAATAACATAAAACCAGGCAAAGCTTATGTAACAGTCCAAGGTATCGGTAAATACACCGGCTCTAAAACCGGTAGCTTCGTAATCAAACCCGGCAAGGTATCTATTAAAAAGCCTGTAGCTGGCAACAATAAGATAACTGTTAAGTGGAATGGTAAAACCGGAGCATCCGGATACCAGGTACGCTATTTGGGCACTTACCAAACTTATGACTACAGTCAAGGCAAGTATGTGACCAAATGGAACTCTAATTGGGAAGAACCTCAGAATGCGCCATCAAAAGCCAGATCCAAGGTATTAAGGCTTAACGACAAAGCCAAATACAAAGTGCAAGTGCGCGCATTTAAAACAGTTGACGGCAAACGCTACTATGGCGCATGGAGCAAGTCGATGACAGTGAAAACTAAATAGCACCGTCCAAAAGACTTGGGGCAAGCAACTTTTCTCGTCTATACGAAACGACTTAAATTCGTTTCGTATAGACGAATTTGTATAGAGAGATGCGTCGGAGCTAATAGCTCAGCAAAACTGAGACAAGACACCGTTAAAGCGTTCCATTTGCTCAAGGTATTCTTTGCCGAGAATAGCTTGGGTAGTACGGCATCACTAAAGGTCTTTAAGGTTGCGTACATCTTCATAAAGCTGATTGAAGTCCAGCCCCTGTTCGCGTGCGATGCGAGCCACGTCTTCGTATTCCGGGCGATTAAGTTTTATGCTTCCGTTTGGCGTGTTGACCGCTGCAGTTTTGTAATGCACTTCACCATAAACGGTTTCTTTTAGCTCTACTTTGCGTGGCACAACAGTGCGCTCTACGTAGCTTCGCCTTACACCCAGCGATCCTGTTAGTCTGACAACTGCTTCTGCAAACTCTTGTGCTTTGGCAGCAGAGGTCAGTACGCTTAGTTTCACAGCCAGTCGCCCCTTTTTCATCGTGATAGGTTCTTGCCAAACATCCATTGCACCCAGCGCTAAAAGCTCTTCGCATGCAAAAACCATCGCTTCCGGGCTTAAGTGATCGATGTTTGTTTCCAGTAGAGTACAACCCTCGATCATAAATCCGCTGGCTTCCAATAGTGCATTATCTGTGGAGGAAATCGAGCCATCTTCAACGCAGCGCTCGCCGACCAAGACGCGAACCACATTTGCTGCGCCCTCGATCATGCGACTTCCGCCTCCGTACCCCAAAGCCGCGGGTTTCATAAATGGCAGCGACTGCCAATTGCTCACAAAACTACGCGCCAAAGCAGCCCCTGTTGGTGTGGTCAACTCGCCGGTGTGAACTCCGGCATAGACCGGCAACCCTTCAATGATCTTAGCTGTAGCCGGAGCCGGTACCGGCATCTCGCCATGCGAGCAAACGAAAGTGCCAAAGCCCAACGCCAAGGGAGTTGCAAATACTGCTTCGGGAGCAAGCTTGTCGAGCAGAAAACTGCTGCAGCAAATATCAATGATGGAGTCTGACGCGCCTACTTCGTGAAAGTGTACGTGGTCGATGTCTACTCCGTGAACCTCTGCTTCAGCTTGGGCGATTGCCGTGAAAGCTTCCAGCGAGAGGCAAAGCGCTCGCTTGCTGAGGATGTCATTGCGACCGGCAGCTTCAATGGTCTCACGGATATCGCTCCAATGACGATGTGGAGCAGTGTCTTCTTCAACCACAAGCCCGGTTGCCTGTATGCCGCCCTGCATGAGCGACTTGCGCTCAAGTTTAGCTTCAGGCACCAATGATGCGGCGAGACTCTCCACATCTTCAAAACCGGCCACGCCAAGATTCTCACAAACCTCGATTAAAGCGCCAAGTATTTTGTCGCCGGAAGCTCCGGTGGAAAAATCAAAATGCAAAATCATGCGTTAAACCTCTCTGGCGGCACGTTAATGCGGTGAGCTATTACGCCTGCGCCAAAGCCGTTGTCAATGTTTACTACGCTTACGCCACTGGCGCAGGAGTTTAGCATTCCCAGCAATGCAGCAATGCCGCCAAAGCTAGCGCCGTAACCAACAGATGTGGGTACAGCCACAACCGGTACATCTACCAGTCCGGCTACCAAGGACGGCAAAGCCCCTTCCATCCCGGCAACTGCAACAATTGCACGAGCTTTGCGCAACTCTTTTTCGTGTGATAGCACTCGGTGCACGCCGGCAATTCCTACATCGGTGAGTAAACCTACGTTTGATCCCATGATACAAGCGGTCAGAGCCGCCTCTTGGGCAACCGGTAAATCGCTGGTGCCGGCGCAACATACAATAATGTATCCGCTGCCCAGACCGGATGCGTCATCCAAGATTTCTTCGGCAATTGTTCCTTTTATGCGCAGACCCTCCGGGCGTTGGTCAACATATAATACCCCGCAAGACTCAACGAAGTTAACATCGTTTACAACCCGGCGCGCAGCTTTAGCTTGCTCAGAATTAGCGCGGGTGCACAAAACACGATCATGTTTCTCCACCAACGCTTTCATAATGCCGGCCACCTGATCCGGAGTTTTCCCGGCGCCATAAATAACTTCCGGAAACCCGCAGCGCTCTTCGCGCTCAAAATCCAGCTCGGCAAAGTTGTCCCAGTCATTTAGTCGTCCCAAAATAATCCTCTCCATCTCAATTGTCTAGGAAGCGCCGCTTTACTCATTGCGTGCCATCTTCTGTTCAGTTTGCCCCAGCTATCTCCAATCAGACAGAGACATTACGCCCGGTAGTGCCTCTATCTAATTAGACAGACCTGGAACAAACTGAACAAAATCTGACGCACAAGCAATAAATCTGCACTTCCTTAAGGAAGCTTAAGTATAATGTAGTTTCTATACAAGAAGAGGAGCATAAATATGCCGTCAACAAACAGCAACACACGAACATACGCGTATCTGGGTCCCGAGGGTACTTATTCACACGAAGCCGCACGCGCTTTTACGGCTGTGGATAAAGGCGAGTGCAAACTTGTTGAGTGTGCAAGTATCACCGAGATATTTGATCTTGTGGATAGAGGGCGTGCCGACTTTGGCGTTGTACCGATAGAAAATGCGCTTGAGGGAAGTGTTAATGAGACGCTTGATGCTTTTGCGTTTTCGTCAGATGCGCAGATTAGGGCAGAGATAGTAATAGACATTCACCACAATTTGATCGCAGCTCCGGGAGTGCAGCTTGCAGATATTAAGACCGTTGCTTCGCATCCTCAAGCCCTTGGACAAACGCGTAGGTGGCGCTTAAATAACTTGCCGAGTGTTCAAACCATGCCTGCTGCTTCAACCGCTGACGCAGTGCGTATGGCAATTGCGGTCAATAGCACAGCAGCTATTGCCAACTCACTGGCCGCAGAACTTTTGGGTGGCGAGATCATTTGCGAACGCATTGAAGACCGCTTTGGCAACCAGACACGCTTTGTCCTTATCGGCAATAATGCGCTGCCAAGCCCCTCAAGTACTAACGGATATAAAACTTCACTGGCGTTATTTATGAAGGAGGATCGTCCGGGAACGTTGTTGATGATACTTGAGGAGTTTGCCTACGCCGGGCTGAACATGACAAAGATTCAATCAAGACCAACCAAAAAGGCGCTGGGTGACTACATGTTTTGGATAGACTTTAAAGGGCACATAGATGATATGAATGTGAGAACTGCTCTGGACTGCCTGCGCCTTAAGTTACGCGAGGTAAAAGTGATCGGGTCTTATCCGGCAGCATCAGAGCTAGGCGGATTATCGGAGTAGGACGTGCCTTCCCGGCACTTCCTTGACTCTTATTTGAGTTTCTTCCATTTTGCATAAACGGTGATTGATTTTGTGAGCTTTGTGTTTTTAGTAAAGCCGATTTCGGATCCGTTTCGCATGCTTTTCCAACCTTTAAAAGCGTAACCTTTCCGCTTGGGGCTCTTTACCATTTTACCGGCAAGAGTTTTGCCCTTTACGCCGGTAATTTTTAGCGTTTTCGGGCCGCCCTTGTAGCTATAGTTAAAAGTGATAGTAACTCTTTTTGCGGCGGGTTTATCTTCAGTAGTCGGTTGATCTTCGGTGACGGGGGGATTCTCCGGTTCTTCAGGTTTGGTAGTTTTCTGCGTAATGTCTTTAAAGTGTATGTACCCGCTTACGTCTGACTTGCTTATCGACCTTTTGTGGTATTTGCCGTTACCGTCGAAGTTGTACTCCTCAATAACTACCGTATTTCCTTTTACTTCTGCAACCCATGCAACGTGCCCGGAGTAATTTGACCCTGAAGATTTCCACCATGCGATTGCCCCAACAGCAGGTTTCTTATCGACCTTGTATCCTAAGCTGCGTGCATTAACTCCCCATTCGTATGCCATCCAGCTAAGTCCTGCACGATCAAAGTTAAACTTGTTTGCGCTGTGCAGTCGCCAGGCAGCAAAAGAAGTGCACTGTCTGTTATACATGCCCCAAGTGTCTATCATGCTGTCGTTAGCTGCATTTTTCCATTCTTTTGGATAATCGTCACCAATTACTGCTCTGGCATCTATCGATATATCGCTCTCAGTTGCCAGCGCTTTCGATGGCACTAAGGTAAATACCAGGGTAAATGAAAGAATCAATATGGATAAAAACTTGGAGAGCTTTAGCTGTTCACCACAGCCGGCGTTATTTTGTCTCAACAAAACAAATCCTTCCCACCCATGGGGCTTTGTTATGTCCATCCAGCCATTTATATAAAGTCCTAAGCTATTTAGTTTACCTGCGTCTCTTTTTCAAATCAAGCATTTATGCAAGTCTTATAAAGTCTTATAAAGTCTCGTAAAGCCGCAAACCTCTCACGTAAAGGTTTTGCAATTATCAGCTTACGGATATCGCACATATCTGCATTTACGATAGAATTGTATGCAAGGTTGTTGTTGGCTTTCATGAGCAAACATCATTATATTGATGTTATGATTAGCATAATGAAGGAATGTTAAACGACCTAAAGGCATAAAAGCCACTTATGGAGACGGATGGAAAGGAAAAAACATGACAGACTTTGCAACATCAAAGACGAAGGCGAATCTGGAAGCTGCCTTTGCGGGAGAATCACAAGCTACCAATAAATACTCTTATTATGCATCGCAGGCAAAAAAAGAAGGATACGTGCAGATACAAAACATCTTCATGGAGACTTCCGGCAATGAGCGTGAGCACGCAAAGATGTGGTTCAAGCTATTACATAGTGATACCGGCACAGACAGAGGCGCTGTTCCCGGCACCATAGACAATCTGATGGATGCAGCTGCCGGCGAGAAATACGAGTGGACAGAAATGTACGCCGAGTTTGCGGCTGTAGCTCGCGAAGAAGGTTTTACAGAGATTGCTGAGCTATTTGACGGCGTTGCGGCCGTAGAAAAAGAGCACGAGGCTCGTTATCGTCAGCTGGTAGAACGCCTTTCAAAGGGTGAGGTATTTAAGCGTGATGGAGTATCTGCTTGGAAGTGTTTGAACTGCGGACATATCCACTTTGGCGCAGAAGCACCTATCGTGTGTCCGGTATGTGCTCATCCTCAAGATTATTTTGAGCAGAGAGCTGAGAACTATTAGGTCATAGCGCATTTTACAGGTTTACAGCATAACGGCGAGCCGCATCAATGAATGTAAGGCTCGCCGTTATAAACTTGAATCAGTCTTGTTAAAGATTAACCTTACACGAGTATAAATATAACCACCAAGTGCTCAAGCGAGGTGTTTCTATTCAAGTCGGAATGCAGCATAAAACACCAAATTTTACTCAAATTCGTGTTACGAAAAATGGTATCAGTAACACGATTTTACCGCCTGCTAGCTGCGCTTACCATTTATCGGGGAAATGCATAAAATACCGTTGAAATCCATACCAATAAGATGATAATCTGCTTTACACTGTATCAATATTTTTAATGTGCTTTAGCTGATCTACTAATAAACGGATCAGTAGTTGTTAGATATAGTTGTCTGTTCGGAATAATCCGAAAGCACGAGGAGGTGTATGTATGACAACAAAAGAAGCTTGTATCGACGAGTTTGATGAGCTACTTGAGAAAAGAGGTGTTTCTCGACGCCGTTTCCTTAAGTATTGCGGTGCTATCGCGGCGACGCTGGGTTTATCTGAAGCACTAGCCCCGCAGATCCACGAGGCATTTGCGACAAGTGTCATCCAGCTGGACGGTACAAAAGGAAAGGCGCTCAAACCGGTGATCTGGCTTGAGTTGGCATCATGTACAGGCTGTACAGAATCTTTGGCGTCGGCGGAGACGCCGGACATTGCCACCATAGTTCTCGATCTCATTTCGTTGAACTATGCCGAGACTTTATCCGCAGGAGCAGGTTTTTCTCTGGAAGAAGCTAAAGAGGAGACTATCAACGCCGGTGGATATATCTTGGCCATCGAAGGTGCGATCATGGAGGGCTGGGACGGTGCAGCGCTAAAGATCGCTAACGAGAAAGGTACTGACATAGTTTTGCATGCAGCTGCCAAAGCTGACGCAATACTCAGTGTTGGTTCTTGCGCTGTTGATGGTGGCTGGCAAGCTGCTGCTCCAAATCCGGGAGGCGCTATCGGCGTGCAACAGTTCCTGGAAAAAGAGATGGCTGCCGGAAACTTTGAGTACGAACTTGATCCCGGCAAACTCCCGCCGATCATCAATATTCCTACCTGTCCGGCAAATCCTGAGCACATCATTGCCATGTTTGTTGACGTTTTGCTGGTAGGAAAACTTCCCGCACTCAACGGTTACAACATGCCTTCACTGATGTTTGACCAATACATTCACGATAACTGCCCGCGCCGTGGTCATTTTGAAAACGGCGAGTTTGTTTATCAGTTTGGTTCCGAGGAGGAGAAGAAGGGCTATTGCCTCTATCCTGTTGGCTGCAAAGGTCCGCAGACCAAGAGCAACTGCCCAATAGTTCGTTGGAACCGTCGCAGCAGCTGGTGCGTTGAGTCCGGTGCTCCGTGTGCCGGTTGTGCCCAAGCTAATCCGCTAAAAGCCGGACATAACTGGGTAGAGACCAATGCTCCATTCCTGAAGCGCTTTAGACCAATCATGTTTGGTGATATCCCGGTACAACCCATGACACTTGCAGGTGCCGTGACAGGTGTCTTTGCATTAGCGCTTGTAGCTCACGGTATTGGCATGAAAGTCACCGGTCGCACCAAGGGCGGCGCAGACTTTGAGGCCGAGCGTGCTTGGGATAAGAATCATCCGGATCAAGCTATTGGCCCGGTATCAGACGCTGTACTTGCTGCCAGAGCGGCAAACGGAAAACTAAAATCAGTTGATAAAAAAGACGATCAAGATGCGAAAGGAGGCGATGAATAATGCCAGATGAAGTAGTAGCTACGCCAACAAGCGGAGAGGCTCCCGCCGATTCTCCGGGTGGAAACACCAAGGCTAATCCTGCACTGGGAGCGGTAGTTTCAAACGTTGCAGCCGGTAAAAAACCAAACGGCTCTTCGATCATCGACCCTGTAAATCGCATCGAAGGACACCTCCGTATTGACATGGAGGTAGAAAACGGTGTTGTTACCAACAGCTGGGTATCCGGCGGATTGTTCCGTGGTATGGAGCTTGTGCTGGAGAACCGCAAAGCGGCTGACGCGGCTTACATCACGCAGCGTATCTGCGGCGTATGCCCGGTATCTCATGCTCACGCTGCATGTATTGCTGCCGAGAAAAGCTATGGCGCGGACGACTCTTTCTACAAAAAGCTTCCAAACGCCGGCCGCATTATCCGCAACCTTGTAGAGGGCTCGCAGTTTTTGCACTCCCATATTTTATGGTTCTACAACCTGGCGGCTTTGGATTATGTAAATCCAATCAACGCCTTGTCTGCTGATATCGAGGCCACTTTAGACCTCGCGCACGCAGCGGGCACCACTGTTGCAGATTTTGCCGGTATTCAAGCTCGCCTCAAAGGGTTTGCCGACAACGGTCAGCTCTCAATTTTTTCCGGTAACTGGTTTGATGCCAAGAATCATGATGGTCAGTCTGCCTACAAGCTCTCTCCTGAGCTAGACCTTATCGGCACCGCTCACTATCTTGAGGCACTGGAAATGCAGGCTGTGGCTTCTGAGATCAGTGGTATCATCGGTGGTAAGATGCCTCACATCATGAGCTCGCTTCCGGGTGGAACAACATTTGTGCCAACCGAAGAAAAGCTGGACGACATCTTGTTCAGAGCCATAAGGCTAAGAGACTGGGTTACCAACACCATGATTCCCGACACACTGGCAATTGCCGGTGCATATCTTGAGGCCGAGGGCGAAGAGAGTGACTTCTTCTACGGCAAGACCGATGGAAACTACATTGCTTGGGGCGTTTTTGAATCTCCCAGCTTTAAGCCGGAAGAGCGCTATCTCCCCGGTGGTGTTTGGAGCTTTAACGAGAGCAAATACAAGACGGTGCAAAACTGGGATGAGACCCTCATCACCGAGACCACCGCGTATTCGTTCTACGACAAGAGCATCGACGACGGAACTCCTATCAATCCACGTCAGGGCATTACTGCTCCCATGTATAAGGACGAGTACATCTTGTCCGACATTCGCGATCATCCAAAAGCCAACACTCCATATACATGGGATAAAGCCCCACGTTACGATGGCCTGCCGTTTGAGGCCGGTGGACTTTCTCGTCTGCTCGTAGCCTACAATCGCGGCGTTCCGGAGATCAAAAAAGGTATTGATACCGTTTTGTCTGCACTAGGTGTTGCCGGTAAAGTTGAGGTTCTTAACTCCACACTTGGTCGTACAGGTGCTCGCAATATCGAGACCCAATATGTAGCCAATAAACTGGTGGAGTGGATCCAAGAGCTCATCGCTGCTATCAAGGGCGGCGAGGCTAAAGATCTTGAGACATTTGCACAACCATCTACCACGACAGGCGAGGGTGCCGGTATGTGGGAAGCTCCGCGTGGTGCTTTGTATCACTACATGAAGGTAAACAACGATATTATCGAGAAATATCAGATCATCATTCCTTCAACTTGGAACATTTCTCCACGTGACGAAAAGGGCGCTCAAGGTCCGATGGAAAAGGCCATGATGGGTCTGCCGGTTGAGGATTTGGATAAGCCAATTCATGCAATGCGTGCCGTACACAGCTTTGACCCCTGTATCGCTTGTGCGGTACATATCACTGAGCCTAAGACCGGCAAGAAGTTCAGCACTGTCACGAGTCCATGGGGGGTGAAGTAAAATGGCACATTTAGCACATTATCGTGAGGCACATCCGCTGCCGTTTGTATTTACACATTGGATCAACCTTGTCTCGATGTTGCTTCTCATCTTCTCGGGCTTTTATATCCACTTCCCATTCTTCCCCGGATTCATGGGAATTGCCCGTGGCCTGCATATGTTCTGTGCGCTGGTCTTTGTAGCAAACTGCCTCGCTCGCGTGGTCTTGGCCTTTATTGTCAAGTCAGCACCTGCCGGTGGTACTCGCAAGCTTGAGCCGGACTACAAGAGCTTTTTGCCGCAAAAAGACAATCGTCATCAGCTTGGCGCTTGGATCAAGTACTACCTGTTTATGAAAAAAGAGCACCCGCTGGGTGGAAAGTATGGCGTTCCGCAAAAGATTACCTACGTTCTTATCCCGGTACTGATCTTGATCATGGCCTTTACAGGGCTTTGCCTATGGGCACCAACTGCAAACATTGGTCCTTTTGCAGCGTTTAATGAGCTGATGGGCTCGATCATGATCACCCGCATCGTGCACTTCTTCTTGATGTTTGTATTCATCTTGTTCATGTTCCTGCATGCCTATCTGGCCAACGTTGAGGGTCTTGCACCTTCAAAGATGATGTTTGGCTGGAAAGAGCACGGCGGACTAGTATACGACCCCGAGCTTCACAACATCGTTGGCGAAGACGACCTCGGCGAAGAGGAGCATAAGTAAAACTGTGCCAATCGCCATTAGATAGAAATCTAAGTAGACCCGCCAATTTGGCGGGTCTACTTGTTTGGGCGGTCAAATTTGTGTTTACTGCGCTGCGAGCAAAAGTATCATGCGCGCCAAAACTGCAAGTCACAAATTGTGGCGTGAGAATAAGGCACCCTGCCAGCATAGTTAAACTCTGCTGTTGTGCCTAAATTGTTTACACGGTTCTGGAGAGTGAGTGAGTAACTTTTTTACGTGTTGATCACAAGTGGAGTGGTTAAAGCTGACCGATAACGGATTGATAATTTGAGATAAGAAAGGGGTTTCCTTAAAATCTTTTGTCTACCAAAACCAAAGAGAAAGGAAACCCCAAGTGACAAATGATATCGCGTTAATCTCCACTGTGCTAGCCGAAATTTTATATCCACATCTTTTATCTACCGAAGACTTTGGAAAGTTTAGCCAGTTCACAGAAAAGACTTTAAGAGCAATAGGCAGTGAAGCCGTTCGTATTGACCTTGAGCGTATGGATGATGAGCTGTTTGGTCAAGTGCCAAAAGAATGGAAAGTGTTGGAGCGCCCGAAGCGCACACTCATTACACTGCTTGGCGAAGTGACCTACAAGAGGCGCGTGTACCTTGATGGCTTCGGTTCAAGGCGCCACCTACTAGATGAGATACTGGGAATCAAAGCGTATGGTCGCATCGATGCAAATGCGTTTTTATGGATAGTAAGACGCAGTGCTGATGTGTCATTTGAAAAGACTGCAAAGGAGTTTTTTGATAAAACGGGAGTTAGGATCACTAAAACCACAGTGATGAGGTGCGTACACAAGGAAGGTGAGCTTTTGAAGCAAGCTGAAAGGTCTGCTGTAAACGTGCTGTCTACTCCTGTAGTATTTGCTGAGTTTGATGGGTTTTGGGTAAATATCCAAGTGCCGATAAAAGGTGAAAAACTTCCTAGGCGCACATACAAAGAACGGTTCAAAAAGACTAGTCGCGAGATGAAGGTGTGGGTGGCATATGCAGGCACCAAGGATTCAAAGCGAATGCGCCCGCTGCACTGGGCATCAAACAATGAACCCGAAGAGTTTTTCAAGGAGTGCATGTCGGTAATGGGCAGCGGATATGATCTAGGTGATATCGAGTACTTAAGTGTCGCTTCTGACGGTGCTAATTGGTGTAAGCACCATGCACTAGAGGAGCATGTAAGCAGCCGTGCAGTCGTTGTATCGAAACTTGACACATTCCATGTAAACCAAAAGGTGTATCGTGCATTTAGCAGTGAAGATGACCGAAGCACCTACCTTGGATTTTTATACTCTAAAAACTTCAATGACTTTTTCGATGCATTAGAAAAGCGCATAGAAGATGAATCCGGCAGTGAAAAAACCAAAGCAAGGATCGAACTTAAAGACTACATCTCAAACAATATCGATTGGCTTGACGGAATGACTTTGTCAAAGCACATAAGAGAAACACTCATCACCGATCTGTCAGCCGTGTTTGGCGACAGATTATTTTATAGCTACCTACGTGGTCTTTTTTATCGTGTTTGCTGATGAAAGATTGCTGGAAATCTCTCGATTTCATTGCTGCGACAATCCATCTTCGGAGCCTGTCGCCACTATCCTGGGTGCCGTATAAAAACGTAACTCACACCTGGAGAGTCAGTGCATTGACTTGAACTATTCAATTATAATACCATTAGGTATAACAATTGAGAATTGTGTTGCAGGGAGGGGATAAAAGTGTATCTAGAAGTTCATCCGCGAATTGAGCAAAGGCACTCTGAAATAAGACAAGAAGACGTTGTGGCAGCCTGGGATAACTGGCTGATAAGCTGTATCAGGATTGATAATAGTGGTGACCCGGAAACGATAAGAATTGGGCAAGATAAGCTGGGAAGGAGCATTGAAATGGTGGGAGCTCCGACAGATGACGGATGGCTTGTATATCATGCACTCACACCGCCGACAAAAAACATGATCAATGAGATTGATAGGATCAGGAGGAACAGATAATGGAGTACAAGCTTAAAAGTGGTTATATCCTTACTGATGAAGAGATTGAGCGACGCGCCTCGGAATATGAAAGCGGTAAATGGAAAGGTACGCTAGAAGACATCAAAGTTGGACGTCCTGCCGTATACGATGAAACCCTTGTTACCGTTGCAGTAAAATTCCCAAAAAGCATGGTTGACATGATTGATGAGAAAAGCACAAATCGATCTGACTTTATTCGTCGAGCAGTCGCAAACAGCCTCTAGACATTAGGGATGCTTGTCCTTTTTAACTTAGGGCTGTGCGATGACACGCAAAACAACTTAAGCCCTGCAATAACTGAACTTGTTTCCCCGCTCGACAGTGGCTCATCGTACAAGGCTTCTTTTGAGGTTAACCTAACCCTGCGCCAGCGCCACTCCAACGTCCAGAAGCGCATCAACACCGGCTAGGCTATCAGCCTCGGCATAGATGCGAACTAGTGGCTCGGTTCCTGAGGGGCGTACTATCAGCCATGCATCTGAGGCAAAGTTGAACTTGATGCCGTCACCTTGCTCTATCGAGCAAAGCTCCTCACCGGTCTCGTCAAAAAGCTTTTGGTAGTTGGCGGGTCTTGCGGTTTCGCCATATACGTGCGTGGCAAGGAATCCATCTTTCTGCTCTTGCGTAAGCTTCAGATCGCGTCTGGAGTACTCCATGGTGCCTAAAGTTGCCAGCAACTCATCCACAAGCTCACGAAGATTTTTGCCGGTCTTTGCCATCAGCTCGGCTATCAGCAAGGCCATGAGCAAGCCGTCGCGTTCGCGAACATGATCCGGAATACCCATACCACCGGATTCTTCTCCACCTATTAAAACGTCGCCTTTTAACATCTCTTCGTAGATCCACTTAAAACCTATCGGTTTGGTTGTAAGTGTTAGTCCTAAACGCTCGCATTGGCGCTTGAGCAGAGCTGATCCGGCTTGTGTGCGAACAACTCGACCGGTCTTGCCGTGGTTTTCTACCAAATGCCCAATCAGAAGTGCCAAGATACGGTGCGAGCTTACGTATGTGCCGGTGTCATCAATGGCACCAATGCGGTCAGCGTCACCGTCGGTGATGAAGCAGGCATCAAAGCCAAGTTCCGCTACTTTGTCTGCGCCTACTTTTACCCATGGCATTACAGGCTCCGGGTGAAGTCCGTTGAAGCTTGGATCATTGCCGCCGTTAACCTCAACAACTTCTGCACCAAACTCTTTAAACAGACCGCTAAGATATCCGCGTCCGGCACCAAACATTGGATCCAACACTATCTTTAACCCGGCGTTTCCAATAACCGTTTTATCGACAGCCAAACGCAAGGCGTTGATGTAGGCATCCATGATATTTACAAAGTGCAGATATTGAGCTTGCTCGATGGCTGTTGCCGGATTTTCAGGTGTGCCATTGATAGCTGCATCAAAGTTGCGCAATGCTTCATCAAAACAGATCGGAAGTTCGTCAACTAAGCAGGCTTCCACATCATCGGTAAATTGTTTTGGAGAAGCTCCGCCGTCTTGCATGCGCAGCTTTATCCCCAGGTACTCTGCCGGGTTATGGCTCGACGTTAACATTATGCCGCCAATGATGCTGGGGTCGTGTCCGATGGTCCAACAAAGTGCCGGGGTAGGACAATATCGATCAGAGATTACCACGTCAAAGCCTTGTCGGATCAAAACAGTGGCAACCAAAACCGCATAACGCCCGGCATCTCGTCTGCAGTCATATCCAACAAGGATGGTATTTGCATGGTTGCCAATATCGTCTGACAAGCTCTCGCTTTCTAATTTGCTAGTAGCAAGATCACCTTGCTGCTTCTTAAAAACCTGTGCAGCCGCAACGCAAACTCGAGCAACTGATCTGGGATTAAAGTCCTCATCAATAATGGCTCGCCAGCCATCTGTTCCAAAGTGAATTTTGTCTACCAAAGCTTCCAATTTCTACTCTTTTCTTAGACGCATGTCCGATTCGGTGCTTCCTTAGGCATATCATCAAATTATGGCACAGATTGGAAACGAGTGCCCACATATTAAGGTATATATAAGAAGTCTTTGCTAGAATTCGTCTCTGTGTAATTAGTAATACGCATTTTAAAGCGAGGAGTTTGGATGAAGATCAAAACCAGCGAGACTGAAAATGGCAAGATTGAGCTTAGAATAACTGCGTCACCAAGTGAGGTGCAAGAAGCTATAAGATCGATCGAGCTTCAGCTGGCCGTTCAAAACGGTGTTCCATTGCAAGGTCTGGATACATCTGAAGCTCTGACCAAGGCGGTAAAAGATAAGGTTGGTGAGGCGTACTATAACTCGTTCATTGACTTTCAAGTGATGAATTTCCTTGCGCCTTTTGCTATCACTCAGGAGAAACTGTCGATAATTGGACCGCCAAAAGTTACGTCTACAGGCATCAAGGTAAACGCCAACAAAGAGCTGGAGTTCACAGTTGAGGCGGTTGCCAAACCGGAATATGAGATTACCGATTTCAGCCCCGTGAAGATTCAGCTGCCAAAAGTGGAGATCAGCGAAGAAGAAATTGACGAGCAGCTTGTCATGATGGCTGAAAGTCAGGCCATGTACGCTAAAGATGCAGATGGAGAAGGTGCGGACAGCGACGGTAAAGAAGATATAAGCGAGGGCGGTCAGGATCACCTTGGAGAAGCGCCGCAAATTGATGACGCTTGGGTCAAGGAGAACTTTTCACCACTAAAGACCGTTCAGCAACTTAGAGATGAGATCCGCAAACAAGGACTTGCCGCCAAGACAAGAGAAGTTGCGGGTATGAAAAGCTACATGGCGGCTTCAGAGTTTGCCAAGCGTCTTACCGATACGATTCCGGATGAGTTATATGAGCTCACCAGAGACGACATCGTGCATAGTATGCAGCAACAACTAAACGCCCAAGGCAGAACGCTGCAGGACTATATTCAACAAGCAGGTGGTGAACAGCAATTCTCAATGCAGCTGATGATGCAAACAAGAGAAGTTTTAGTTCAGGGATTTAGCTTGGACGCACTAGCCAGACACTTAAAACTAGAGGTAACCGATGATGATATCGCCGAGACGTTTTCGATGATGGCTCCCGGTTATGAAGTGCAGGCGCGTATGGATTTTGAGGCAACAGGGCGTATGTATCAAATATATGAGGGAGCCTTGCGCAACAAAGCCAGCAAGTGGTTAATAGATAATGCCGAGATCGAAGAGATAGATTGATTGGAAGTCTGACATGAAAGCAATTATTCCTGCCGCCGGTTTAGGGACACGATTTTTACCGGCCACCAAAACCATTGCAAAAGAAATGCTGCCGGTCTTGTCTAAACCCACCATACAATATGTGGTCGAAGAAGCTTTGGGGGCTCAGGCTGACGAGGTCATCATTGTTAACAGCGAGCAAAAGAAAAGCATCGAGGAGTACTTCTCACCAAACCCTGATTTGGTATCGATGTTGGATGGCGCTAACAAGAGCAGTTACGCACGCGAGGTAGAACATGCGGGTTCGCTGCCGGTATCTTTTGTGTTGCAACCCGAGGCCTTAGGTCTTGGTCACGCTGTGATGATGGCTTCCGACAATGTACTTTCTGCAAAAGACGGCGCAGAGCCATTTTACGTCTTGCTTGGAGATGTGTTAGTTCCGGATAACACTATACTTCCGCGTATGTTGGAGATCAGCAAGGAACATAACGGCGCTTCGGTGATCGCAGTGTATCAAGTGCCCCATGATCAGGTGAATAGATTTGGTGTGATATCCGGCAGTGCAATCGAAGACGATGTTTGGAAAGTTACAGGGCTGGTAGAAAAGCCTCCTATCGAAGAAGCGCCAACCGACCTTGCAATTTTTGGTCGCTATCTGTTGTCACCGCGTATTATGGAGCTTTTGGCAACCACTGCTCCCGGTGCCGGTGGAGAGATACAGCTAACCGATGCTATGATCGAGCTGCTTAAGACCGAGGAGATGTATGCACTGGTGATTGACGGTAGCGAGGGTTTTGATGTGGGCACAATAGAAAGCTGGCTGACCACGAGTATCTCGCTTGCGATGAGAGACGAGAAGCTCCGCAAAACGATCTTTGAGACCTTCCATCATAAATAGCCTAAAAAAGATAGCAATTTTGCTGCAAGTATTCTATACTACAAGGTTCATTTCTTAGAGCAGTCAACTTGCTCTTATTGGCCTCTTTAGTATTGTCATATTCTTGTTTACGCAGCTATCTACAAAATACCTGCGTCATGAAAGGAAAAACGTGGCTGAAACCTCAAGTAAAAAATTATCGCCCGAGATCGAGATGTTAGAGCCCGAGCTCAAAAAATTGATATCTGAATACAAAAAAGTTGGTTCCATAACCGAAAGTGAAGCGCGCGAGTTTTTCTCCGAATACGACCTTTCTGCCAAGCAACTGACTGCGGTGCAAAAATATCTAAAGACACAAGACATTGCTGTCGAAAAAGACGCAGACGATTCGGAGATGGATATCGCCGGTGACGTAGACACTATGGCAATGGCAGATGACGATCTGAGCCTTGGCGCAGACGACGATGTGACCGGTGACTTATCGGATGATGAATTGTTGGACGGCATCCCGGACGACGAGTTAAAAAGCGCCGAAGCCATTGATATTGTGCTTCCAAAAGTTACCACCAAAGGTAAAGCCGGTAAAAAGCGCCAGTCGCTGGACTCCTCAACCGTATTACTTACCGGAGATCCGGTTCGTATGTATCTCAAAGAGATCGGTAAAGTCTCGCTGCTAACCGCGGCTGAAGAGATCGATCTGGCGATGAAGATCGAGGCCGGCTTAGAAGCGTCAAATCAGCTGGAAGATGCCTATCAAAACAAAGTGGAGTTGGAGCGTCGCGAAAAGCGCCGTCTAACCCGCGTTGAGCAGGTGGGCTTAGATGCCAAACAACAGCTGATTGAAGCTAACTTGAGACTTGTAGTATCTATCGCAAAGCGTTATGTTGGTCGCGGAATGCTGTTTCTCGATCTAATTCAAGAGGGCAACCTCGGTTTGATTCGCGCTGTTGAGAAGTTTGACTACCTAAAGGGCTTCAAATTCTCCACATATGCAACTTGGTGGATCCGTCAGGCAATTACTCGTGCAATTGCCGATCAGGCCAGGACGATTCGTATCCCTGTACATATGGTGGAGACCATCAACAAACTTGTGCGCATTCAGCGTCAACTTTTGCAAGAGCTTGGGCGTGAACCAACGCCGGAAGAGATCGGCGAGCGTATGGGCATGCCTGCGGATCGCATCCGTGAGATACAAAAGATCTCTCAAGAGCCGGTATCTTTAGAGACACCAATTGGTGAGGAAGAAGACAGTCAGCTTGGAGACTTTATCGAGGATAGCGCGGCTGTTGTGCCTCCGGATGCAGCAAGTTTCTCGATGCTGCAAGAGCAGCTGGGTAAGGTTTTGGACGGCTTAGCCGAGCGTGAGCGCAAGGTAATCTCGCTCAGATTTGGCCTCGAAGACGGTCACCCTCGCACACTTGAAGAGGTGGGCAGAGAGTTTGGTGTTACACGTGAGCGCATAAGGCAGATCGAGAGTAAGACTTTAGCTAAGCTGCGTCATCCGTCGCGTTCCTCCAAATTAAAGGATTATCTGGAAGAGTAACGCACAAATATTTGTGTATAATAGTCCGTTGCTGGTAAATAGCCCATATTTTGCGTATATCGTGGGGCTGGCAAACAGTTTGTCATCGGCAGACATCGCCGATTATTAGATTAAAGAAAGAAGGAGTACGTTTTGGCTGTTAAGATTCGTCTTGCGCGTCACGGCGCTAAAAAAAGGCCTTACTACCGAGTAGTTGTTGCCAATGCACAATCGCCCAGAGATGGTCGCTTCATCGAAGAAGTTGGTCGCTACAATCCTTGCTCTGAGCCGGCTTTGATAAAGCTGGATGTTGAGAAGATCGACACATGGATCAAGAACGGTGCGCAACCAACAGAAACCGTCGCAAAGCTTTTGGCTAAGGCAAAAGAAGAGGCTTAAACCATGACCGCGCAAGGAGATGCTGCGGGTTTGGTGCGAGAGATCGTGCTGTCCTTGGTAGACGACCATGACCAAGTTAGTGTTGAGAGCACCGAAGAGGGCGATTCAACAATCATCGAGATTCACGTTTCACCTGATGATGTAGGCAAGGTCATTGGACGTCAGGGACGGATAATCAAATCGATAAGAACGTTGGTGCGAGCAGTTTCATCATATTCGAGCGGCTCTAGGATCGAAGTTGAGGTTGTAGACTAAAGCTTCGGGGATTTTGAGATGAACACCGTGTCGCGGTACCTGCGTATAGCACAGATTAGCAGAGCTAAAGGACTTTTAGGGGAGGTTGTAGTAATTTCTGACTACGGCCTTCCTTTGCGTTTTTGGGATGAGGTCACATTTGCAATTGTGCCTCCGCAACACGATGTTCCTCGGTCATGCACAGTCGAGACAGCCACTGCGCAAAATGACGGTGAAAGCTATCTGTTAAAACTCTCAGATATAAACGATAGAACAACCGCAGCAAAAGTTGTCGGCTGTTATTTACTTGCGCCTACGGAAGCTTGCCAAGGCATTGAGGTGCTGACAAGTGAGTCCTTAAAAGGTACAACGGTAGTGGATAAGACCTATGGAGAAATAGGTACCATAGTCGAAGAGCGCTTTGGCATTGCCCAAGACATTTGGGTGGTAGAGGGCAACTTTGGCGAAGTGTTGATTCCTGCGGTGGAGGACTTCATAGTTTCCAGATGCTCTGAAGTCATTACCGTAGATCTGCCTCAAGGGCTTTTGGAGCTGAACAATTGATGCGCATAGAAACGCTTTCGGTCTTTCCGCAAATGTTTAATGATGTTATGAGTCTGTCTATTATAGGCAGGGCTCGTCGTGCGCAAAAACTTGATTTTGTAGCGCATGATCTGCGCAAATGGACACACGATAACCACAACACCACCGACGACGTGCCGTATGGCGGTGGCGCTGGGCAGCTCATGAAGGTGGAGCCTGTATTCGAAGCACTCGATGAGCTTTTGGACGAGGATCCAACTACCTCTGTCATCTTCTTTTCTCCGGTGGGAAAGGTGTTTGATCAATCAATTGCCGAGGATCTGGCAAAAAGGCAGCGTTTGATAATGGTTTGCGGCAGATACGAAGGCTTTGATGAGCGAGTATACAGTCGTGCCGACATGATACTGAGTCTTGGAGATTATGTGCTGACCGGTGGAGAGCTGGCAGCAATGGTGGTAACGGACGCGGTCTGTCGCTTATTGCCGGGAGTCTTGGGAGACGAGTTGTCTTCGGTAGACGAGTCATTTTCTAATGGACTGCTGGAATACCCCCAATACACAAGGCCGGCTGAATACAGAGGTCTGCAAGTACCCGAGGTATTGTTGTCAGGTCATCATCGAAACATCGAGCAGTGGAGGCGCAAACAGTCTATAATCAGAACAGCACAATTACGACCCGACTTGCTAAGTCAGGCAGTTTTAAGTGATGAAGAGTCGGACCTCGCAAGAGAGTATTTAGGGAGTGGGTCATAGACCGGATGGAACAGCAATACAAACAAGGACATAACGCTGAAGGACAAGTGCCGGTAGCGAGTGAAGCCAGTGAGTTTAATGAGCCCAGTCAAGTAAGCCAGATGAAGGCATCAAAAAAGCAAAGAAGCCGCTCGCAGCGCATAATTCGCGAAGTGATAGAAATAGGTATAGTGCTTGTAGTGGCGATCATTTTTGCCGCAATCATCAAGACTTTTGTAATCGATCAGTACGAGATACCTACAGGCTCAATGGAGCCAACAATTCTCGGAAACGAGCAGGTTAAAGACCGTATATTTGCGGAGAAGGTAAGCGTCAAATTTTCGCTTCCCAGCCCCGGCGATATCATCACCTTTAATGACCCCACCCAAGAAGGACGCATTCTCATCAAGCGCTGTATCGCAGTTGGTGGGCAGACTGTCGATCTGGAGAACGGCAAGGTTGTCGTGGATGGCGTAGTCTTAGATGAACCCTACACACATGGCAAGCCAAGCGAGCCTTTGGATCAGATGTATGGGGTTGATTTTGACTACCCATATACAATACCGGCAGACCACGTTTGGGTTATGGGAGATAATCGTACCAACTCACTGGATAGCAGGCATTTTGGTTCTATAGCAAAAGAAGATTTGATCGGTAAAGCCATGTTTAGGTCTTGGCCGTTTGATAGATTTGGTGCGATCGAATAATTAAAGTAATTGGTTAACACAGATATGAATGGAGAGAACCGGGCGTGACCTTTCAAGAGATCATATTAGAGCTGCAACGTTTTTGGGCTGCAAGGGGATGTGTAGTTTTGCAACCGTACGACAATGAGGTTGGTGCAGGAACATTTCATCCGGCTACAACGCTTCGTTCGCTTAGCCCCGGCACTTGGAAGACCGCCTATGTTCAGCCATCCAGACGTCCAACGGACGGACGTTATGGCGAGAATCCCAATCGATTGCAACATTATTATCAATTTCAGGTGCTAATAAAGCCTTCTCCCGACAATATTCAAGAGCTATATTTGGAATCACTCAGAGCCATTGGTATCGAGACCAACCATCACGATGTACGTTTTGTAGAAGACGATTGGGAGTCACCCACGCTTGGTGCTTGGGGTCTGGGCTGGGAAGTATGGCTTAACGGCATGGAGATTACCCAATTCACCTATTTTCAGCAGGTAGGTGGCTTGGAGTGTAAACCAATTCCGGTGGAGATCACTTATGGACTCGAGCGCTTGGCAATGTATATCCAAGGCGTAGACTCGGTCTTTGACATCGTCTGGGCTAAGGATACAGATGGCACCGAGTTCACATACGGAGATGTTTATCTGGAAAACGAGAAGCAGTTCTCGGCGTATAACTTTGAGGTTGCTGATACAACATTACTCTTTAACGAATTTGAAAGCTGGGAAAAGGAGTGCAGTTCTATCTTAGAAGCAGGTCTACCTTTGCCGGCTTACGACTGTGTACTCAAGTGCTCGCACACCTTTAACCTCCTGGATGCTAGGGGAGCGATATCGGCAACCGAGCGCATGGGATACATCCTTCGCGTGCGCAACCTAGCCAAAGCCTGCTGCGTAGCTTATGCCGAGTCATTTGAGACGGAAGGCGACGTATCTTCTAATGCCACTGTCGCTTTGGCGGCAGTCCACTCCGACGACGCATCGACAGGCACACCACCAAAGACCGCAGCCAAACTAGTATTCGAAATCGGCACCGAGGAAATCCCGGCAGCGCCATTGGCAGCTGCCACCAAACAACTCAAGGAACTTGCCACGGTCGCACTAGAGGAAGCTCGCCTGGAACACAGCGGTATATCAGTTTCATCCACGCCCAGACGCTTGATTCTGGAAGTCAAGCGTCTGGCAGTAGAGTCAACGCCTCTTGTGCAAAGATTCAAAGGCCCGGCTTGCTCGATAGCTTACGATGCAGATGGAAATCCCACAAAAGCTGCTACCGGTTTTGCGCGAGGCAAAGGCGTTGCTGTCCAAGAACTTCTTCGCGCTAAAGAAGGCGACACAGAGTATGTATTTGCACAGGTAGAAGTAAGGACTCGTAAAGCCCAAGATATTTTGCCCGAGTTATTATCTAAGCTTGTCGGCTCGCTAACTTGGCAAAAATCCATGCGCTGGGGCAGCACTAACGAGCGCTTTATCCGACCCGTGCGCTGGCTGGTAGCGCTTTGGGGTGAGTATGTGATCCCGATGCAATTTGCTGGTGTAACATCCGGACGCACCAGCTACGGCCACAGACTCATAGCGCCGGCAGCAATTGAGATTGCCAGCGCCGATGACTTTGCGTCACAGCTGACAAAGGCGTGGGTGGATAGCGCTAACGATATGCGTAGCGCAAAAATCCGCGGTCAGATAAAAACCATCGAGGAGAGCACCGGTCTTGTAGCTTATGTTCCTGATGGCACTTTTAACGAGGTGGTAAACCTGGTTGAATGCCCAACTTCATTGGTGGGTCATTTTGATGAAGAGTACTTGCAGGTACCGCCGGAGATTATCATCGATGCCATGCTCAAACACCAACGTTATTTCCCGCTTTACGAAGGCGAAAGTGCAGGTGGCAAATTATCCAACAAGTTTATTGTTGTCTCCAACGGTTCACCGGCATACAATTCCGCGATCACCAGTGGAAACGAGCGTGTTGTGCGCCCGCGCCTAGCGGACGCAGCGTTTTTCTATCATGAGGATCTAAAGCGCCCGTTTGACAGTTATGTTGAGGATCTGAGCGAAGTAGTTTTCCACGAAAAACTAGGTACACTTCGCAGCAAGGTGGATCGCATTGTAGGACTTGCTGATATGATAGCCACTGCCGGTGGAGCCTCCGAGAAAGAAGCCGAGCGTGCAAAACGCGCGGCGCTTTTATGCAAAGCCGATCTTGTAACACACGCAGTTGTTGAATTTACTTCTTTGCAAGGCGTGATGGGCAGTTATTACGCGCAAGCTCTAGGTGAGCCAAACGCAGTTGCTGAGGCAATAAAGCAGCACTACAGACCACGTTTTGCCGGTGACGAAGTACCCGAAGTATTGGAAGGCAAGATCGTAGCTCTGGCGGATAAGATCGATACAGTATGCGGCATTTTTGCCATTGGCCAAGCGCCTACAGGATCATCCGACCCATTCGCTTTGCGCCGAGCTGCCATAGGCATCATCAACATACTTGTTTCCGGATTAGACGTATCACTGGCAAGACTTATCAAACAGTCACTGTCTCAGTACGATTCGATAAGCTTTGATGCAGTAGAAGTCGAGCGCCAGATAGGCGACTTCTTCTCCACCAGGCTGGAGGTCATGGCTCGCGACAAAGGTTATTCTGCTGACACCGTTAACGCCGTTATGGCCGGTGGAGTCTTTGAGCCACTGGATATGTTATCCAGATGCGAAACCTTGATGACAGCACGCAAAAAAGAACCGGAACTGTTTGAAGATCTGGCGACAGCATACGCTCGTGCAAACAACCTAAGAGATGCAGAACTGGGCACAGATATCGATAAATCGCTACTAGGCGACCCCGAGGTGGCTTTGGATAATGCCATAGACAAGGTGGCAGAAGGCGTTAAAAGCGCACTGGCAAAAGGTCAATACAACCACGCTCTGGAGTTTTTGGCATCGCTGCGAGGTCCGATAGATAACTTCTTTGACGAAGTAATGATCATGGATAATGATGAAAAGTTACGCTACAACCGCCTACGCCTACTAAACAAATTCGTAGCCGTATTCAAAGACGTAGCCGACTTTGGCAAGTTAGCGGGATAACAACGCGTCTGCAAATGGAAGACAAATAGAAGATTAATGACCGCCACCGGCGGTCATTTCTACTGCGTGCTCAAACTGCTCATATATTGCATCAAAACATTCAGTTGCGGCTTTTTTGCTGCCCGGCAGGTTTACTACCAGGGTCTTGCCGCGTTGCATGCATACTGCGCGTGAGAGCATGGCGCGTCCGGTGATTTCCAGCGATTTGGCGCGCATGGCTTCGGCTATGCCGGGTACGTTGCGGTCACATACATCTGCTGTTGCTTCCGGGGTTACGTCTGCGAGTGAAAGTCCGCTGCCGCCGCAGGTAAGTACGATGTCGGCTCCTTCGTATTCGGCAACGATTATGGCCTCGGCGATGGCTTTGCGGTCGTCAGTTACTATGCCGTGACTCATAACATTCCAGCCGTTTTGCATGATCTTTTCAGCTAAGGCGGCACCTGCGGTGTCTTCTGCCAAACTGCGTGTGCTTGAGCAAGTGATGATTGCAAAATCTATTTTAGTCATGATTTTAAGCCCTTTCCCAAACTCCACTTTTACCGCCGCTTTTGTGCAGCAGGCGAATCTCGGATATCTCCATACCTCTGTCCACGGCTTTACACATGTCGTAGACGGTCAAACATGTTACGGAGGCAGCAGTCAAAGCTTCCATCTCAATGCCGGTTTTGCCGTTAACGCTCAAAGTTGCTTCTACATGAATTCCAACACGTCCATCTGCACGTTCACCAGCCAATACCGGTGTTAGCTCTACAGCGGCTTTGGTGATATTTAATGGATGGCAAAGCGGTATTAAACTTGAAGTTTGCTTGCTGGCCATGATACCGGCAACTCTTGCCACTGCAAGCACGTCACCTTTTGGCGTCTCGCCCTCGACAATCATAGCTAAAGTAGCAGGCTCCATAGAGATGAACCCTTCTGCGATCGCTACACGGGCGGTGTCGGCTTTCTCACCAACATCTACCATACGTGCGGAACCTTTTTCATCTAAGTGAGTTAAAACGCCTTGCTCGGAAACATTGTCTTTGGCGCTTTCGCCAATGTTTACAGAACTTTCGACCACGGTATTACTATCCTCCGATCTGCGACATCAGACGCTCGGTTCCGATGCGATTGTGATGTTCATCCGGTTTTGATGATAAAGCATCATGAAGAATCTGGCGAACTTGCTCGTCGTTACCTGCGCGAAGCGGGGTCTTGATATCAAACTCCATATCGTTGAATAAGCAGGGGCGAAGCAAGCCCTCAGACGTTAAGCGCAAGCGATTGCACTCACTGCAAAAATGACGTGATAAAGCTGATATGAAACCAACAGTGCCCAAGGCACCGGGTAATTGATAATAACGAGCAGGACCCCAGCCTTCAGGTTTGGCATCGCCACCAATTGGCACCAGCTCACCTAAGCCGGCATCTACAGCCCTTTGATTTACGATCTCGATAAGCTCGTCGTTGGGGATAGTGTCCGATTCGCTCCAGCCACAACCGTTTTCGCCTTCAGGGTCTCCTACGGGCATGTACTCGATAAACCTTACATGTAAGGGGCGATCCAGCGATAGTTTAGCGTAAGCCAGTAAGTCTTGGTTTAAGCTGCGCACCACCACAGAGTTGATCTTAACCGGGTTAAATCCATACTCCAAAGCGGCATCGATACCGGTGAAAACATCATCGATATTTCCCCAGCGAGTGATGTGCTTAAACTGCTCCGGATCCAATGTATCTAAAGAGATGTTTACTCTGTCCAGACCGGCATCGCGCAATTCTTGAGCATATTTAGGCAGCAATATACCGTTTGTCGTCATTGCCACACGCTCGATTCCGGGCGTATTGTGAATCGCTTTTACCAGATCCACCACGCCAAGCCTCACAAGTGGTTCTCCGCCGGTTAGTCTGATGCGCGAGAATCCCTCCGCCGCCGCGATTACTACCAGCCGCTCGATTTCATCAAAACTAAGCATGGCATCGTGTGGTTTCCAAGGCACGCCTTCTTCGGGCATGCAATAAAGACAGCGCAAGTTACAGCGGTCTGTGACCGATATGCGCATGTAATCTATAGTGCGACCATGTTGATCCAGCCCCATTAGATGCTACCTTCCAAAACGTCTAATCGGATACAACATACTGTGTCGCCGGCTGCGACCGATCCGTCACCTTCCGGAACTACCAGCAAGCAGTTACTGTGTGTGAGAGCTCCAAGTAATGCCGAGGATTGATTTGGATCAGGAGTCACGTGAAACACCCCTGCGTCATCTCGGCTTAAATGTGAGCGCATATAAAGGCGACGTTTCTCGTCCTTCTTCTTAACCGGCACATCGCAGACGGCTTTGACCGCCACACGCTTGACCGCCGAGAAGCCCTGCATTTTAAGCAGTGCCGGGCGCACGATCACTTCAAAACCTACGGATGCCGCGCCGGGATTGCCGGACAGTCCAAAGAAAAGCGTGTTATCGATAATGCCAAAAACCTGTGCTTTTCCGGGCTTCATGTTTACTTTGCTAAAGTGCATCTCACCCAACTCGCGAACCACAGGTGCCACATAGTCAAAGTCGCCATCACTTGCTCCGCCACTGGTTATAACAAAGTCGCTCTCAACAAGAGCAGCCTTAACAGCACTTTCCAAGCCTTCAAATGTGTCTTCAGCCTTGGGCATGATTTTGGCGATGCCACCTGCATCGATAACTTGTGCAGCGATGGAGTAGCTATTGGAATTACGTATCTGCCCCGGACCGGGAACGGTGTCGATGTCCACAAGCTCGTCACCGGTGGAGATTATCGTCACGCGAGGGCGCCTGTACACCAACACTTCGGCGTTTCCGGTAGCAGCCATGAGACCAATGCTTGCAGGATTGATAATATCGCCTGTGCGCAGCAATACCTGACCTTTAGCGGCTTCTTCTCCCTTGGCGCGCACATGCTCGCCGCATTTGGGAACGCGAGTAAAGACCACGTCGCTACCTTCCGGACAGGCATCTGTTATTCCCAAGACTTTGGTATCTTCGATCTTAACTACTGTGTCTGCGCCGCTTGGCATAGGTGCTCCGGTCATAATGCGCAGAGCTTGACCGGTTTGCAATACATCTTCATAAACCTCGCCTGCACCAATGCGACCAACGATTTTCAGCTGCAATGTAGGCGCGGGCTTATCGTCCGCTTCGCTTGCCTCGCTCGTTTGTTGCAAGGCTTCAGCCAACTCAGCAAAATCTTCAAAGCGAACGGCAAAGCCATCCATAGCCGTATTGTCAAAAGGGCTTATATCAATATCGCTACTTATATCTTCTGCCAAAACACGACCGTTGCTTTCGAGTATTGATATCTTTTCCGTCGGCAACAGTTTTACGTTGTCCAGTACGGTATTGCGTGCTAATTCAACCGATATGAGATTGGTTTTGATCGAGCTGTCAGTCATAGTCACCTTTCTCGAGTAGCATTCTTCTTAATTAAAAATAATGGAAGCACATTATAGCACCGCTTTATACATAAAGACTGATATACTTTGCAAGGATTTTTTCCAAGGCGTTGCAAGATGGCTTTGGAAGTGCAAGTGTTTAAGGTGGGGATGACGGTGTAAATACTATTGTTGCCGTTAGCCGCCACTTTGGCTCTTAGACGCAAATGTTAGATGCTGGTTGTCTATTGTCTGAATAAAAAGTGGTAAGTTATCACAAATGAGTACATCAACGGCGATATATTATTTTAGTGCGACGGGTAATTCTTTAGCTGTCGCACTTGAGCTTGCGCAGAAACTTGATGTGGGTGAACCTATATCGATCCCGGGCTCGCTTCTGTTGGATGATCCATACAAAGCCGCACGTGAGGCCGACAGAGTGGGTTTTGTTTTTCCGGTACACCGCGCCACATTACCCGAGATGGTACTGGGATTTATCGAGATGATGCCTAAGCGCAAGGACTGTTATTATTTTGCCGTATCCACATATACAGTTTTTGGTTGTAACGAGTTTTGGGATATCGAAGAAGTGCTTGAGCTGGATGGTTGCTTTTTGAACTTTGCAGTTGGGGTAAAGACTATGGGTAATGTTGGGATAGTAAACCCGGACTCCAAATCTATGACAAAGAAGATCAAATCCATTTCTAAGCAGATCGATGAAATTGTTGATGCAATAAACAATTACCAAGAAAATAACTTTAGACGCTCCTCTAAGCTTTTGGGTTATCTTGTAAAGAAATTTACCAGCATTCGCAGAAAATCAATAGTTTTTAATGTAGACAAACGCTGTAAGAAATGCGGAATTTGTGCACAAGTTTGCCCTGCTAACAATATTGTGTTTGGTGAGGATGGTGACCCTGCGCCGATGCGTTCCGATAAGTGTCAAGCTTGTTATGCCTGCTTGCACTGGTGCCCGGCAAATGCTATCGGTACTCGAAGAAAAATTCACACGCATTATCATCATCCCAACATTAAACCCGAACAGCTAAACCCTGCAAATCCCACAAATCCTGTACAATCAGAAGCTGTAGATAAGACCGCAAAAAGCGCGTAAATCTAACAAGCGTCAACATAGATTTAACAGGAGGCCATCAATGTCTGCTTCTTTTAAAGAAGCTCAGCTGCGAGCACAGCAACTTCGCAACGAGATCGATCATCACAGCTACTTATATTATGCATTAAACGAGCCGGAGCTTAGCGATAGCGCCTTTGATTCGCTGCTCAGAGAATTGATCGATCTTGAAAAGCAATGGCCTCAGATTATTGTGCCCACATCGCCTACCCAGCGAGTTGGTGGTTATGTGGAAAATAATACCTTTGATTCGGTGCAGCACTCTAAGCGCATGTATTCGCTGGATAACGCTATGGATCTAGGCGAGTTGGATGCTTGGCTAAAGCGTGTAAGTGATGCGATAGGCTCTAATCCTAAAAGCTTGTTTGACGAGGAATTATCTTACGTTTGCGAACTTAAGATCGATGGATCATCGATTGCCATAACCTACAGCGACGGCGAGTTAAAGCGCGCGGCAACTCGTGGAGATGGTCTAACCGGCGAGGATGTAACGGCCAACATCCGGACGATCCGCGACATTCCTTTGCGCTTGCAGCAAGATATTTCCGGCGAGATAGAGGTGCGCGGCGAAGTGTATATGCCCCACGCCAGTTTTGATCGTCTCAACGTCGCCTTGGAAGAAGAGGCGCAAGCAGCAGGAAAAACCCCAAAGCTGTTTGCTAACCCACGTAACGCCGCCGCCGGATCGTTGCGCCAAAAGGAGTCGCGCATTACCGCTACCAGAGATCTGGCGTCATTTATCTATGCAGTAGCTAAAGACAATAATCTGCCTGTGAGCAGCCAGTGGGAGCTATTGCAGTGGCTAAGAAAATGCGGCTTTCATGTAAACCCGAGCATTGCACTGTGTAAAACTGCCGAGGAGGTACATGAGTTTTGCAAACAAGCGATCGACATGCGCAATGATCTGCCATATGACATCGATGGTGTTGTGGTCAAGGTTAACAGCTTAAACACCCAAAAGCAGCTTGGCTTTACCGCTAAGGCTCCTCGCTGGGCTATCGCCTTCAAGTTTCCGCCTGAGGAAAAGACCACTGTGCTTCGCGACATAGTTGTACAAGTTGGTCGAACCGGTGTTTTGACTCCGGTAGCTGAGTTTGATCCGGTGTTAGTTACAGGTTCAACTGTTGCTCGAGCTACTCTGCATAATCTAGATGAAGTTAAGCGCAAGGACGTTCGTATTGGCGACACGATAATTATTCGCAAAGCCGGAGATGTTATTCCCGAGGTGCTAAAAGCCGTACAGTCATTGCGCCCCGGCGATACCGAGGTCTGGCAAATGCCAACTAATTGTCCGTCTTGTGGATCGCACGTTTTTAAGGATGAGGACGGTGTAGCATATCGTTGCGTTTCTTCGGAGTGCCCGGCGCAGAGACTTGAGCGATTAGGTCACTGGGTGAGTCGCACAGCTATGGATATTGATGGGCTTGGCGCCAAGATTATCGAAAAGCTGGTTGCAAATAACTTGGTTGTGGACGTTGCCAGCTTCTATAACCTAACAATAGATCAACTGGCAACACTTGAGACCGGTGAGGAAAAATATGTGCGCTCGTTATCTGCCGAGAAGCGTGCGCTTACCGGTGACTACGAGAAAGAGCCGGCTTTGCTCGGAACCTTGATGGCAACAAAGATCCACGAGCAGATACAGGAGAGCAAAAATCGCCCACCTGCAAGAGTCTTATTTGGCCTGGGGATTCGCAACGTTGGCAAAACTGTTGCAGAGACTTTGGTCAGGCAATTTAGAACCATCGATGCATTAAGAAATGCCACAGAAGAAGAACTGACTCTGATCGAAGGCATAGGACCGGTGATAGCTAAAACCATACGTCACTTCTTTGATACTTCGGATAACATTCGCCTAATCGAAGAGCTGCGTGAAGCCGGCTTAGACCTGGGCAAAACTTCCGGTGATGGCTCGCAAGATGATACTTATCAAGACCTGCCGCAGACACTTGCCGGGCTCACCTTTGTGCTTACAGGCTCCTTGGAGAACCACACTCGCGATGAGGCAGAAGAGGTACTTAGGTCATATGGTGCAAAAGCATCAGGGTCGGTATCTTCAAAGACTTCCTATGTGGTTGCAGGACCCGGTGCCGGGTCAAAACTTGCAAAAGCTCAGCAATTAGGGATCAAGATACTTGATGAGGATGCCTTAGATAAAATACTGGCTACAGGCGAGCCGCCACAAGCTATCTGAAAGCTTGGAAAAGTTCTGATTAATAATTTGTCGCAAAATACACTATATTTTGCAAACAGACATCCAGTGCAGTATGTGGATTTACATTTTTCGAAACCTGTACGCTAGGTTTTAGATTGTGAACATTAAAATGCATTAATAAACAGCAGATATGGCTATAAAATATAGAAACAGAACCTGCAAGAATAAGTAAAATAATCGTTAAGGTTTGTTATTTTTGAAAGCAAACTGATAATAATGGTTTATTATGAAAAAGAATTAATTACTTGTGATAATACAAAAATAGATACGTGTAAAACTGTTTGATAGTGGGCTTATTGCTTTCTCAGTTGTAAGGCTTGGGCAAGTATCAGAGGATACTTGGAATAGTGTGTGAGATGGGGATATTGCAGTGAGACTTAAAGTCACACTTATAATTATTGCTATCGCGCTTGTAATAACAGCGGCCAGCTTTGGTTCAAGCATTTTTTTGGCGCGCCAAAGCCTTACTGAAACGATTGGCGAAGATTCGGAACTCACTTTAAAAATCGCCAACGATCTCGTATCCACGCGTATTGATTTATATGAGTCAAATGCTGTTACAGTAGCCGAACGATTAATGATGGCCACTTCAAACGAGGCAATGCAACCCTTGCTGGAGGAGCAATTTGCTTTATACCCGGAGTTTATTGCTTTTACCGTATTTGATCGCAACGGCATAACCGCATCACATGGTATTCCGCTTACAAACATTAGGCGATTGGGAACCAGCCCATACCTTGAAGCTGCTTTTAACGGTCAGACCACAATATCAACAACTCGACATGCTGCCGAAAACGGAGAATTGGTCTTTCATGTCTGCGTGCCTATGAGAGGTGAGCGTGTTTTGTCTGTTACTATGCCGGGCACAATATTTTCAGACATTTTAAATAAGTATGTGGTTTGGAAAACCGGAAACATTTTCCTCATGGATGAAGAAGGGATTGTAATCGCCCACAATATTCCTGAGATCGTAGAGTCCCGCATGTCCTTTTTAGATGCAGTTAGACATATAAACTCTTTTGGTGATGAGACTGCCGCAGCAAAAGATATGCCACAGCAGACTTTAGATTTTTTTCAGGACATGATGTCTAATAGTAGTGGTATCGGTAATTACAGGTTTAACGGTGTCGAATACCAGTGTGTGTACGAAAGCATTTCATCATCGGGCACTTTAGGGTGGCATATTGCGCTCCGTGTGCCGCTTGGGCAAAGCCCAATTAACCAAGTGCAAGGCAATCTCATTTTGCTGGCGATCATTTTCTTTGCCATAAGCGCCATAATATCTGTTTTAGCGGCCGGGTTTGTGGCTAAGCCGTACAAGAGAGTGTCCGAGCAGAAAGCACATCTCGAAGAGCTATATGCAACTATTCAAGAACAGGCAGATAAGCTTAAAGAAGCACACGAACGTACCCAACTCATGATGGACTCCACACCGGTGTGTTCAATGTTGTGGAACCGCGATGGCAAGGTGTTTGACTGCAACGAGGAATCCGTAAAACTCTTTGGCATGAAAGATAAACAGGAGTTTATGGATAGGTTCTCGGAGATTTTCCCTGAGTATCAACCGGATGGATCCTTGTCCGCAAAAAGATCCTTGGAGATTATTCAGTATGTATTTGAAGAGGGAGACAGCTGTTTTGAGTGGATGCATCAATTGTCGGACGGAACCCCGATTCCCTGTGAAATGATACTTACGCGCTTGAACTATGACGACGAATACATTGTTGTGGCTCATGCACGTGACTTGCGTTCGCAAAAAAAGATGGTCGGCGAATTGTTGCGTCTGCAAAATGATCTGCGAGATGCTCTTAGAGACGCTCAAAGCGCAAATGAAAGCAAGAGTCAATTCTTGGCGATCATGAGTCATGAGATGCGTACACCGCTTAATTGCGTCATAGGATTTTCGGAGTTACTATTAAATGTTGATGATGTGCAGGGCGAATCAAAAGAGCGTCTTGAAACTATTCACAATTCCGGCATGACTTTGCTTGGACTGGTGAATGACATCTTGGATATCTCCAAGATCGAATCCGGAAAATTTGAACTCCATCCAATCGAATATGATACGCCCAGTCTCATAAACGACATCGTAACCCTCAATATTATTCATATTAATGACAAGCCCATCCGTTTCAAAATAAGTATTGATGAAAATTTGCCTGCCATGGTTCTCGGCGATGATCTCCGCGTGAAAAGAGTATTCAATAACCTGCTGTCTAATGCTTTCAAATATACAGAATCAGGTACTGTTGAGTGGAACTTGGGCTTTGAAATAGAAGGCGATAGCGTCTGGATTGTATCGGAAGTAATCGATACAGGAATAGGTATAAAACCAGAGGATCAGGCCAAGCTCTTTGGTGTCTACAATCAAGTTAATACAAAAGCCAATCGAAAGATCGAAGGCACGGGGTTAGGGCTTTCGATAATGAAGAATCTGCTGGACATGATGGATGGCACAGTCACGGTAGAAAGTGAGTTTGGCAAAGGGTCAAAATTCTCAATTAGATTCCGGCAAGGTCTTATTACCAATTCCGTCATAGGCAAAAAGATGGCCGAAAACCTCATGAGCGATAGATACGCTGCTTCAAAACTAGACCAAAAAGCACGATTTGTTCGCGTTGATATGTCTTATGGTCATGTTTTGGTCGTAGACGATGTTAAGACCAACCTAGACGTAGTAAAAGGAATGCTAAAGCCGTATGGGCTACGAGTTGATAGTGCCATGAGTGGCAGTCAAGCTGTCGAGATGATAAAAGCCGAGGATCCAAAGTATGATGCAGTGTTTATGGATCACATGATGCCCGGCATGGATGGAGTCGAAGCAACACATATTATCCGCGATGAGATCGGCACAGATTACGCACGCAATGTTCCGATAATAGCTCTTACGGCGAACGCGATCGTAGGAAGCGAGCAGATGTTTTTAGAAAACGGCTTCCAAGCCTTTATCTCAAAACCGATAGACATGATGATTCTTGATACAGTGCTTCGCAGATGGGTTCGTGATAAGACTCGCGAGATTATGCCGGCTAATGTGATAGGGCTCGGCGATCTGTACTCAAGCGATGCTAAGCTAGATTCTCGAGAGGCAAATGACTTGGTGATAAAGGGGGTTGACGTCAAATCAGGGCTTGAAAACTTTGGCAATGACGTAAATATGTATGTTTCTGTGTTAAGCTCATTTAGCAAGAACACTAAAACGTTGGTTGACAAGCTTTGCGAGTGCTTAGATAAACACGACCTAAAAACCTACGCTATAGAAGCTCATGGGATAAAGGGTTCAAGTCTCAGTGTTTTTGCCATTAAATTAGGCGACAAGGCCGGGCATATGGAAAACCTGGCGAAGACGGGAGAAGAGGAAGCAGTAAGGTCGGAGAATAATGCCTTTGTTAAATATGTTAAAGAGGTACTGGATGATATCGATCATGGGTTAAAAGTATTCTTGTCTAAGCGCACAAAACCTAAAGCCCAAGAACCGGACAATGGGCTGCTGGAAAAATTGCGCGAAGCTTGCGGTAGATATGATGTGCGAGAAGTGGATAACATCATGAGGCTACTGGAATCGTTTGAGTATAAAAGCGGTTCTGAATTGATTATATGGCTTCGCGAACAGATAGATGAGATGAATTTTGATGAGATAAGTAAAGATGAATGGGCGGAAAAGCTTTAGGTAATACAGTTTTGGAGACTAGAGGCAAAAAAGAAATTATCAAGGTACGAGCGGGGGTACATAGCGACTGGACTAAGGGAGACAGTGACCATGAGTAGTAAAACTCGCCAGATCATCATGATGGTTGATGACAACAAGGCAAACCTGGCAGTAGGAAAAGCAATACTGGACGAACACTATGATGTCTACGCTTTGCCGTCGGCTGAGAAATTGTTTCAGTTTCTCAACCATGTAATGCCGGATCTTATTTTATTAGACATCGAGATGCCCGGTATGGATGGTCTTGAAGCGTTAACCATTTTAAAGGGCAATAAACAATACGCTGAGATACCGGTAATATTCGTTACAGCAAAATCTTCTGAAGAAGATGAGTATGACGGCTTGGCTCTGGGTGCAATCGACTATGTTACGAAGCCTTTTTCTGCCACGCTTCTTCTCAAGCGCATAGAAAACCATTTGCTGATCGAGCAGCAGAAAGCCAAGTTGCAAGATTACAGTGACAACTTGCTTAAGATGGTAAATAAAAAGACACAGCAAGTCTTTGGCTTACAAAACGCAATCATCAGCACGGTCGCAGAGATGTTAGAGTTTCGCGACAACGAGACCGGTTGGCATGTGCATCGCACACAGTTTTACATGAAGATGCTTATAGAGCGGATGATTGAAAATGACATTTATGCCGAAGAGCTGCTGACTTGGGATCTAGACATTGTTCTCCCTGCCTCTCAGTTGCACGATATTGGTAAGATTGCCATCAGTGACACAATCTTGAATAAACCCGGTAAACTCACTGCCGAAGAGTTTGAGATTATGAAAACACACACCACAAAAGGCGTTGAGGCTATAGAACGCATGGAGGCCTTTGGCTATTTTGGTGACTTTTTGGAGTACGCAAAGACTATCGCCGGCACACATCACGAAAAGTGGGATGGAAGTGGTTATCCATACGGACTAAAAGGTAATGACATACCACTTGAGGGGCGCATAATGGCCATAGCAGATGTATACGATGCCCTTATGACGAACCGTATATACAAAAAGGCTTATCCGGCAGAAAAATCTAACGCCATCATTATTGAGGGTGCCGGCGTTCATTTTGATCCGGCTATTGTTGGTGCGTTCAAACAGCTGACCGCAGAGTTTGAGCAAATCTCCAAAGAATACAACGACGACTTGGCAACAAGAGAGGCGCATGCCAAAACAATAGAAGCAGCCAACGCCGCTGAAGCAGAGTAGGTTACGTTTGCATAACAAGGGCGCGTTGCAAGCCGACGTGCCCTTGAACCATCCTCCATATAAGGTATTATTTCTTTAGTTAGCACTCGGCACTTGAGAGTGCTAAAACTTTCTTCAAACAAAGGAACAAACATATCTAACTAATTAGGAGGTTTAAGGTACATGGGTTTAAAACCAATTGGCGATCGCGTGATCATTAAGCAGGACGAGGCAGAGACCACCACTGCATCCGGTCTTGTAATCGCAGGTAATGCTCAGGAAAAACCACAACGCGGCACAGTTATCGCAGTGGGGGATGGCAAGCTCGATAACAACGGCAATCTAGTAAAGCCACAGGTAAAAGAGGGTGACACTGTAGTTTACAGCAAATACGGCGGCACCGAAGTTAAGCTTGAAGACGAAGAGTACGTCATCTTGCGTGCCGATGATATTTACGCGATCGTAGAGAAATAATCAGGAGAGGACCATTTAAATGGCTAAAGATATTCATTACAACGAAGAGGCTCGCGGGAGTCTCGCAGCCGGTGTCAGCAAACTTGCTGATGCCGTTAAGGTGACCCTTGGTCCCAAGGGTCGCTACGTAGCACTCGAGCGCAGCTTTGGTGCTCCGCTGATCACCAATGACGGTGTGACCGTAGCTAAAGAAGTTGAACTTGAGGACAAAGTTGAGAACATGGGCGCCCAGTTGGTTCGCGAAGTTGCGGTGAAGACCAACGATGTTGCCGGTGACGGTACCACCACAGCCACGCTTTTGGCTCAAGTCATCGTAAACGAGGGTCTTCGCAATGTAACCGCCGGTGCCAACCCGCTGGCTATTCGCCGCGGTATCGAAAAAGCTGTTGACGCTGTAGTCGAAAGTGTTAAGGGCACCGCTCACACCGTTGAAGATCAAAAGCAGATTGCCAATGTTGGCGCAATTTCTGCCGGTGATCAACTCATCGGTGACAAAATCGCCGAGGCCATGGAAGTTGTTGGCAAAGACGGCGTTATCACCGTTGAAGAGAGCCAGACCTTTGGTATCGACATCGAGACTGTAGAGGGTATGCAGTTTGACAAAGGTTACGTATCCCCATACATGGCCACCGATATGGGTCGTATGGAAGCTGATCTCAAGGATCCTTTCATCCTTATTTCTTCTCAAAAGATCTCTAACATCCAAGATTTGCTACCGGTACTTGAAGCCACCATGCAGGCAGGTCGTCCGCTGCTCATCATCTGTGAAGATTTTGAGGGCGACGCTCTGACCACCGTTTTGGTTAACCGCCTCAGTGGTCGCTTGACCTGCGTTGCCGTAAAGGCTCCGGGCTTTGGTGACCGTCGTAAGCGCATGCTCGAAGACATCGCCATCGTCACCGGCGGTACCGTAATATCTGATGAGTTTGGCATGAAACTCGATCAAACCACACTGGATCAGCTTGGTCGCGCCAAGACCGTTAAGGTGACCAAAGACACCACCACTATCGTGGACGGTGCCGGCGAGAAGAACGCTATCGAAGACCGCGTAAAGCAGATCAAGTCTGAGATCGAAAACACCGACAGCGATTTTGATCGTGAAAAGCTGCAAGAGCGCTTGGCCAAACTAGCCGGCGGCGTTGCTGTTATCAAGGTTGGTGCTGCAACAGAAGTAGAGCTCAAAGAGCGTAAAGCTCGCATCGAAGACGCGCTGATGGCAACTCGTGCAGCCGTTGAAGAGGGTATCATTTCCGGTGGTGGCGTAGCTTTTATAGACGCACTCGGATCACTTGACGGCATTGATACCACAGACTCCGATGAGCTCGTAGGCATCAACATAGTTCGCAACTCCCTAGCTGCACCGCTCAAGGTCATCGCCGACAACGCCGGTTTTGAAGGCGCTGTTGTTGTGGAGAAGGTAAAAGAGCTTCCGGTAGGACAAGGTCTAAACGCTGCGACCGGCGAGTACGGTGACATGATCGCCATGGGCGTTATCGATCCTGTAAAGGTGACCCGCACAGCGCTGCAAAACGCTGCTTCGGTTGCCGCTTTGATCCTAATCACCGAAGCCACAGTAAACGATATCCCCAAAGAGGGCATCGATCCATCCGCACTAGCCGGCATGATGGGCGGCGGCGGCGGCGGAATGTACTAGGATTTATCCAGCATAAAAATTCGCTAAACCACAAAACGACCGGGTATCTCAACAAAGATAACCCGGTCGTTTTTGTTGGGGCTGCGTATCGTTAAAGACTAAACAGCCTTAAAGCCCAGTGTTATTGTGGTGCCTCTGCCCTCTGCGCTGTTTAGGTCAATTGTTGCTTTATGTATCTTTGCGGCGTTTTTAACTATCGCCAGTCCAAGTCCTGTGCCGCCTGTTGATTTGGAGCGGCTTTGATCTACGCAGAAGAAGCGTTCAAATACTTTTTCGTGTAGTGCCGACGGGATGCCAATACCGGTGTCTGAGACACTTACGCTTACCTGATCATCATCGGCAGATAAACTTACCTGCACGGTACCACCAACATCGCTATACCTGATAGCGTTTTCTACAAGGTTGTAGATCATGCGTGTAACAAGGGTGCTAAGCCCTTTAGTTTTGAGTGACGATATTTGATCGGTTGTCTCCGGCTTGACAAGCGCGATTTGCTTTTCGTTTGCATACGACGATAAACGCTTGCATACTTCTTCAGATATCTCAAACAGATCTAAGACCTCAAAGCTTTCTTCAATTGTTGAGGAGGCTGTGCTGCTTTCATCAAGCTGTGACAGAGTCAAAATGTCATCGATCATAAGTATCATTCGGGTAGATTCATCATGGATCAGCCCTGCCAACCTAGCTTCATCTCCGGGATGAACCATACCTTGCTTCATCAGCTCGGCGTAACCGTTGATTACTGTAAGAGGGGTCTTTAGCTCATGACTTACGTTGGCGCTAAACTGCTTGCGCATCATGTCGCCCTCGCGCCACTCGGTTATGTCTCTGAGCAAAAGCACAGCACCTTGTGCATTGTCATCTAAGCTTATTTTGTCCGGGATAACAGGACTGCCGAGTATTTGGAAATACCTGTCGCCTTGCTGCATCTCACCTTCGGAGAATTTGCCTGCTAAAACTTCTTCGAGTAGTTGCTGTAGCTCGGCACTTCTATTGATGGTGAGAAGGTGACGCTTTTCAGATAGCGTTACGGATAGCACATCGTCGGTAACATTAAATATTTGTGCTGCTGACGGATTGATTGAGAGTATAGCACCGGTGGCATCAACCAACAGTAGACCCTCTTTCATATTGCTTGTAACAATTTCAAATTCATTCTGCTGTGCTTTGAGAGCTTCGCTTTGCTCAGATAGCTCGTTGAAAGAGGAATTAAGCCGCACAAGCAGGGGAGCAAGCTCGGGATATGTTTCGCTTTCTAGTGGTCTGGCAAAGTTGATATTGCCAAATGGTCTGAGAATGCGTTTTGCTGTCAGGCGTGCGATAAGCACAGCGGCTAAAGTAGCAAAAGAAAGCACCAAGATGTCGGGCAGTATCATCGAGCCAAGGTGCCCAAGCACGCTTTTTTGGCTGCCGGCCACGCGAACAATGGTGTTGTCGCTCATCACACGTGCAAGATAGGTAGTCTCCTCATTTAGGGTGTCAGAGTGCCGTTTTGAGGTGCCGCTGCCGCTGGCAATCGCGTCAATTACCTCCGGGCGATCCAGATGGTTGTCCATGTTTGGTAACTGCGTATTGCTGCTAACAGCGCTGTCGTAAAGCACGGTGCCATCTTTGTCTATCCAAGTTATGCGAATCTCACGAAGACTTAATGCGCCAAGCAAGTCATTTTTGTCCGCGGACTCATCATACGAAAAAGCCTGTTCAATCAGGCTCACTGTGTTATCAAGTTCTTGTTGAAGCTGCCTGTCAAGAAGCAAGTATGCAAGCCAGCCAAAGGCAATATTTAGCACCAAAACAATAGCTATGACAGTGAAAATTATGCTTTTAAATATTCGTGCAGACAGTTTACCCATTTTTTACTCTCAAACGATAACCGACACCACGAATCGTATCAATTTGTTTACCAGCCTCGCCAAGCTTCTGACGAAGGGTCTGGATATGTACGTCCACGGTACGCGAATTCTCGACATAATCAAACCCCCAAGTGGATCTGAGTAATTGCCCTCTGGTGAAGACAATTTCGGGATTTTCGATAAATAGCAGTAACAAGGAAAATTCCTTTGCTGTTAGTTTTACTTCTTTGTCGTCCACTAAGACCAAATGTTGTTTTGTGGAGATGGTGATGTTTCCGGATTTCAAAAATTCAACTTTGTTTTGAACGGTGCCACGCGATGCCATGCGCAATAAGGCATTGATCCTCGAGATCAGCTCTACCATGCTGAACGGTTTTTTGAGGTAGTCATCCGCTCCGGCCTCCAGCCCGGATACCACATCCAGCTCAGAACCTTTGGCTGTGATCATCATGATAGGAATGTTTTTAGTGGAGTCTTTCATGCGCAGTTCTTTGAGCAGGGTTAAGCCATCAATGCCGGGCAGCATGATGTCGAGCAAGATGACATCGGGCTGTTTCTTGTCACAACGCTCTAAAAAGCCTTGTGCTGTAGAAAACCCCATCGCCTCAAAGTTTGATTGCTCAAGAGCATAACAAGTAAGGTCGCGGATGTTTTGGTCATCCTCCACAATGTAGATAAGTGGCTTAACTTGATCGCTTTTGTCCATAGTACCTAACCCCTTTGTGTTCGCCTGTTAAAGAGTATTGAACCCATTCTGCGGTATTTTGCGCATGATCGGCTATACGTTCAAAGTACTTCGCAATTAGCAAAAGGTCAACTGCTACAACGTCGGCATCGTTTAGGCGGCGCATCCAAGCAAGCAACTCACTTTTTACGACGAAAAACAGGTCGTCCACTTTGTCGTCATCAGCAATTACTTTTTTGACCTTGTCGAGGTCTTGCGCGATGAACGCATCTATCGACGCGCCCCTACGGTAGCTTTACCGAGTGGCATAAGGTGAGGTACACGATCCAGCGGGTAGGGATCAGCCTCAGCCATGTCGATCACAATACGGCAGATGTCTGCCGCTTGATCACCAATACGCTCGATGTCTGTGATCATTTTGAGCGCTGCACTTATCTTGTGCAGGTCCTTGGCTACCGGCTGCTCGCGCAGTATTAGCTTAAGGCACTGAGCCTCTATGTCGCGCTCTAGGGCATTTACATCGCTATCTGATTCGATGACTTCTTGTGCAAGTTGGATGTTTCTGGTTTCCAGAACAATGATTGCGTTGTTAAGCGCTCGCTCCACAAGAGCGTTCATCTTGAGCAGCTGAGTATTAAGTTGAGACAGCTGCTCGTCAAAACGGTCGCGTGCCATATCAGCCAAACCTTCCTGTGATGTAGTCTTCTGTACGTTTGTCTTTGGGTACCGAGAACAGCTTTTCGGTTCTGGAGCACTCGATAATCTCGCCCAGTAAAAAGAAAGCTGTGTCATCGGATATACGTGCGGCTTGTTGCATGTTGTGGGTTACAATTACGATTGTGTAGCGCTTTTTTAGCTCCAAGGCCAGGTCTTCGATGCGAGCCGTTGATATCGGGTCGAGTGCGCTTGTGGGCTCATCCATAAGCAGTACATCCGGCTCTACGGCTAGCGCTCTGGCTATACAAAGGCGTTGTTGTTGACCGCCCGAAAGCCCCAGAGCGTTCTTTTTGAGTCTGTCTTTGACCTCATCAAATAAAGCTGCGTCTCTAAGCGAGCGCTCAACAATGTCGTCAAGCAGTGCTTTTTTGCGAACACCATGCGCGCGTGGACCAAAGGCAATGTTGTCATAGATGCTCATAGGAAATGGATTTGGCTTTTGAAACACCATACCCATGGTCTTTCTTAGCTCACTGGGATTCATCTCCTTGTATATATCAATGCCTTTATACAGCAACTTGCCGGTGATCTTACAACCCTCTACAAGATCGTTCATGCGGTTCAAGGTCTTTAGATACGTGGACTTACCGCTTCCGGAAGGACCGATCAACGCCATGATGCGGTTTTCGCTAATGCTGAGGTTGTTATCGATCAATGCATGCATATCGCCGTAGTGAAGATTGAGGTTTTCCGACTTTATCAGATAACTATCATTTTCGCTGACGCTTGCATTTGCGCTCTCAGGGTTTGAGTCGTGTAGTTTTTCAAGTGAATCTGTTAAGGATTGAATCGACTCTTTGCCGTCTGTGTTGATCTCTTTTTCGATTACAGACCAGTTGTTCTTGGCAGCCTTATCCATCATTTTAGTTACCATCGGTCATACCCCTTGTCATTCTTCGAGCTACTATAGCACTTAATGTGTTAATTAAAAGTACAATTAACAAAAGTACAACAGCTGTGGCTGCTGCTTCGTTCATATATAGAGCCTCTCTACTTAATTCATACATATGCACAGACAGTGTTCTGGTGGAGTCAAATACTGAGGACGGAACCTCAGTAACAGAGCCGGCGGTGTAGATAAGCGCCGCGGTCTCACCAACAATACGTCCAATGCCAAGAATCACTCCGGCTAGGATTCCGGGAAGCGCTGAAGGCAAGATTACCTTCCACACCGTTCTTAGAAGTCCTGCGCCTAAAGCCAAGCTGCCTTCGCGGTATCCATCCGGCACAGCTTTCAAAGCTTCTTCGGATGTGCGTATTATCAGCGGCAAGATCATGATCGACACCGTAAGCGAACCGGCAAGCAGCGAAAATCCCCAGCCAAAGGCAGTCACAAAAAGCATCAGACCAAAAAGTCCGTAGATGATTGAGGGAATACCGGCGAGAGTTTCTGCCATCAGGCGAATTACTTTTACCAAGCGATTGCCGCGCTTGGTGTACTCGACTAAAAATATTGCCGAAGCCAAACCAAAGGGAATGGATATCAACAGCGCCAACAACACCATAAGAATTGTATTGATGAGCGCGGGCATCAACGAGACATTGATGGAGTTGAACTCCCAAGCAAAAAGTGATGGTGTGAGGTAAGGTACTCCGGTAACTAGGATATAACCGGTGATGAATAAAAGAATTGCAATGCTAATGAAAGCCCCGGTGCGAATGATCCAACGCATGGCGATGGCTGCCGCACCTTTTGTCCTGCGAGTATCGTTTTTCATCGGTATTTTGTGCGCTTTAGGTAGTTTCATGGTTACGCCTTCCTTGTGCGATTAAGAAACGCGAAAGCCAAATTGATTATCAGGATGAATACGAACAGCACCACGCCGGTAGCTATTAACGCTCCGTAGTGTAGGTCTGCTGCGTAACTCATCTCCAAAACAATATTGCTGGTAAGTGTGCGTGCTCCATCCAGTATCGAGCTGGGTATCATAGTCTTGTTACCCACGATCATAATCACGGCCATGGTCTCGCCAACTGCACGCCCCATTCCAAGTATCACTCCGGCCATGATGCCGGACGCAGCCGCCGGAACAATTAGTCGCATCACACAAAACTCGTGGCTGGCACCAAGCGCCAGACCACCTTCATAGTAGTTTTGCGGCACAGCTTTCATGGCGGCGTAAGCAACAGTTACGATGGTTGGAAGGATCATAATGCCTAAGATGATCGAGGCGGCAAGTATGCCCATACCCTGCACATTAAATATCACTCTTATCAGAGGAACCAGCAGCACTAAGCCAAAGAAACCATAAACTACCGATGGTATACCGGCAAGCAGCTCAATTCCCGGAAGCATTATCCTAAGAAGCTTTTTTGGCGCGAAACGAGCCATATAGATAGCGCATAGCAATCCTATCGGCACACCAATAATTAGCGCCCCCGCAGTTACATATAGCGATGAGATGATAAACGCAAGTATGCCAAATTGCTCAGATCCCGGGCGCCATTTACTGGAGCCAAGAAAGTCAAAAACACCTATCTCCAGCATTGCAGGAACACCATTGGCAAACAAGAAGAAGCAGATCAAAGCTACAGCAATGATGCTCACACTGGCGGCAATGCCAAATATGATCTGAGCTAATCTTTCTTTAAGTTGAGTCATAGTCTAATTACCTTTGATTCAATCTCACATTTTTACCAAAAAGAGCCATCAGTTCTAAGCGTACTACTTCAAACCAACGGCCCTGATTGTTTACGTGTACTAACGGCTGAAGCTAAGCCATTGTTATTTGGCTACATCGCTCCAGTCTTTGATCTCACCAAGGAAGATGCCTTTGATCTGATCAAGAGATAGGTCGCTTACAGAGTTGTCTTTGCTCACTACTACTGCAATACCATCAAGAGCGATCTTGGTCGGAGTAATACCTTTGGCGAGCTCGGAATCCTTAAGCTCACGTGATGCCATGCCTAGGTCGCAAACACCATCAACTACGTTTTTGACACCGGTAGAAGAATCGCTGGTCTGTAACTCAACATCTACAGCGCTGTTCAAAGCTTTGTAGCCTTCGATAATTTTTTGCATTGCAGGAGACACAGATGATGAGCCTGCAACGATAACTTTTCCGGACAGACCGCTGGTAGCGCTGTAGGCAGCAGCTTTATCATCTACAGCAATAAATCCGGCTTTGCTGATGATCGCTTGACCCTCTTTGCTCAGGATGTACTTCAAAAAGTCAGCTGCGGCGGGGGAGAGGTTACCTTTGTCAGCTATCATAAACGGACGCTGGATGGCATAAGAGCCTTTCTTGACATTGTCTGTGGTGGCTTCAACTCCGCCTACTTTGAGTGCTTTTACGGTGTCGTTTAGCGATCCCATTGATACATAACCAATAGCTTTAGGATCACCGGCAACCGTAGTCATCATTACTGATGTGGAGTTGGTGACAACTGCATTTTCTGTGGTGGCATCTTTCTTGTCGGCATTCAAAACGCCGGCCAGCTCGGTAAAAGCAGCGCGGGTGCCGCTACCGTCTTCGCGAGATACTACCGAGATAGCACCGGTTGTACCTGCTGATGTGCTGCTGCTGGCAGTGCTGCCTTTATCGCTGCTCGTGCTGGCAGGAGCGTTGTTGCCTTGTCCGCAACCTACAAGCCCCAGAGAAACGACCATCAATGCCGATATAACTACTGTCAAAACCTTACTTTTAACCTTGCGCATTATTCCTCCTTTTTCTTAGTAAATAAATGCGTCTTAAATGCTGAATCTACGAGGTAAATTTCATACACACACTTTGTTAAGTCCGTGTAAAAAACATTCTGAAGTGGCTTTGTAAGGTCAAGGTCTAATGTTTATCAAATTTATGTAAAATGAATTCAGGTTTGCGGCTAAACACTGATTTACCTGCTTCCTAAAAAACAGGCGGGGCGGGGGATCTTTGGCTTAAAGTAAGTTGATTATGTGTTTAGTAAGTTGATGAAAGACTCCCAGCCTTTTTTGCCGGCATTGTTGCGTTTGAACACTCCGGTTGCCTCCAGTACGTTAACAAATACCCCGGCAACCTCTTGTTGTAGATAAGTTTGGCTTCTAAGCAGTTGGCTGTCTGTTTTATCTTTCATTTGACTTAGTATCTCGGCAGCCCACCGGGCGTGTATAGCAGTAGTTTTTTGCTCAAGCAAGCGCTCCTTCAGCTGATTAGCCGTTAAACCTTCTGTGGCTGCAGCACATATTTCACTTTGTACAAGAGGTAGCTCTGTTGCCAGTCGTGGGGGTAAAATTGCCAGCCCCATGATCTCTATGAGTCCAATATTTTCTTTTTTGATATGGTGCAGTGATTCGTTTGGATGAAATATGCCCCAGGGGTGTTCGGTGTCGGTGCGATTGTTGCGCAGCACCAGATCCATGATGTAGGTTGAGCCAACTTTCCTCAGTATTGGATTTAAGGTGTTATGCAAAGTACATTTATCGGTTGGGCTAAACGCTAAAATGTGACACTCAGGATTAGAGTAATTCTGCCATGCTTTTAGGATCGTGGCGGAGGCCTGCACAATTGCAGCTCTGTTTTCAGAGACCATGCGAAGCACCGACGATGGCCAGCGAACGATTCCGCATACTACACCCGGCGGCATGCTCGACATAAATACTTCTCGCTCTATAGGTGCCCTCATCAAGGGAAATGCATGATCACCTCCTTGAAAGTGATCATGAGAGAGTATTGAGCCGCCAACTATCGGTAGATCTGCATTTGCTCCAATGAAAAAGTGCGGGAACATATCTACAAAGTCAACTAAGCGCCTGAAACAGTTTTCATCGATTTTCATCGGTCGGTGTTTTTCGCTTAAGACAATACAGTGTTTGTGAAAATATGCGTATGGGGAGTATTGAAGACCCCACTTTTCGCCATCTAAATTAATGGCTGCGATGCGCAATCCCGGTTTCGCAGGATGCTCGGGTGTTCCGGGAAAATCTTCATTTTCCCAACACAGGTCGCATTGAGGGATGTTATCCGGTGAGGTGGGGAGAGCAGACTTCTGTTTAGCTTCATCTGCAATAACGCGTGGATCTTTTTCCGGTTTGGAGAGATTGATCGTACATTTAAGCTCTCCATAGGGGCTCTTGCTGGTCCAGCAAATATTCTTTTTTATCGCTTCGGTTTTTATGTAGTTATGGTTTAATCCCAAGTCGTACAAATAATCAGTTGCTTTTTCTGAGCTTGCAGAAAGTAACTCAGAAAATCTGGCATTAACTTCTCGAGGTGTAGGCAAGCCGGACATTATCTATATCAATCTAATAGCTATCGCACCTTGCGAGCTTATAGATAGTGTAGTGCAGGCATCGTAGCCAAGCATTTTATTCATGGCAGATATAAAAGAGTCTGCATCTTCATTTGGAACAAAAGCAAGCACGCCGCCACCAAAACCACCTCCATGAACGCGGTAAGCACCTTTATGCACATTATCAGATATTCTGTTGTCATTAGATGTGTCAAGTTTTGCGTCCTCATGACACACATTTACCTGACACACGCCATCCAGTAGATGGGCGCATAATGCAAGTATTACCATTACAGGTTGTTCGGCTCGTAGTGTATCTGCATGCGTAGATGTGTTTTGCAGGTATTGTGCGGATGAAGCGCCGGACAAACGCACGTGTTTTAAGAAGCGCTCAAAATCATTGGTTTCAAGCGCTGCTTTTTGAGCTAAGACACGCTTGTCTTCCTCAAAGAAATGCAGCGCTCTGAGCGCCGCTCGGTCACCTAATATCTCACGCATCGGTCTAAGCTGTTCTAGGAAGTTGGGGTACGGCACCTCGGCAAGTTTATTGCAGTTAAAGTACTTGGCAACGGTATGCATATCTGCAGGTATTGATGCAAAATCATCCGTATAATTTGAGTGATCGCACTTGCTGTCGATGAGAAGCATTGTGTATCCGCTAATGCTTGCGTCAAAGTTGATCGGGATCACGTATGGTGTGTCATTTGAGAAGTCCAGCGCTACGGTGCCGCCAAAAGCACTTGCCAGCTGGTCTTGAGCTCCACATGGTTTTTTAAAGTAGTCGCACTCAGTGTGCATTCCGTCAAGCGCCAGCGCGGTCAGCTCGTTGTAGTTTTTGCTGCCGCTTTCATTAAAAAATCCCGCAGCGTCTTCTTCATCGCAGATCGCACGGATGACCGTGCCTAGCAAGACCTCGTATGCCGCAGACGATGAGACCCCTGAGCCAACAGGTATATCCGAGCAGGTGACCATGTTAAAACCCTTTAGTGGCTTTTTGGTCTTAGCATATGCATTAAGCATGCCGCGAATCAAAGCTGAAGAGGTTTCGCGCTCATCAATTTTTGCATCCAGATCAAGGCAGCTTATGGTGACTTTACCAAAACCATTCATGAAAACGCGAATCTCGTCCGAGTTGTTTGGCGCTGCAAGTGCGTAAGCACGTTGACTGATTGCTGCGGAGATGGTGTGACCGCCTTGATGGTCGGTATGGTTGCCGGCAAGTTCTACGCGTCCGGGTGCGGAAGCCAAAATAAATGCGGAGAGCTCCGGACTCTTGTCACTGTCAAAGTGCTCTGAGTAGAGTTGACGTAAGTGGGATATTGCTTTGTCTGATGTGTCGCTCATAAGTACCGTTCAAGTCTATTTTTCCAGTTTGTTAATGCGGCGATCGTAAGTCAGCAAACCATTTGTTTCTTCCTCTACGTCTGACAATTGAGTATACACGAAGCCTGCGAGACCTTGTTCTTCGAGAACATCTGCGGCTGCAAGAGTCTTGCGCACATCGGATTTAAAAGCCTCTATGTCATCATATGATCCGTAGCCATAAGAAGTGGCTAGTGAGCTGTGCGCAGGGATGTGATGCGTTAGACCGCCAAACTCCGAGATCGCAAAGGCTCTTTTGTGCTCGGCAGGATCCTTATAGACTTCCAGTGGCCTAAAGTAGTTGTGAACGCTTAAGAAATCTCCACAGCGCTGATCGTACCAGCCGCTGACTGCATCTATAGGGCGACTGGGGTCTAACGCTCGCACCATTTCCGTGGCTTCCCGGGTTTCAAACTGCCCCCATGCCTCATTAAATAACACCCATGTAATGATCGAAGGATGGTTTTTTAGATTGCATATCGTATTTATACAAGTAGTCTTCCATTCGTTTCTGTACTTAGCGTCTCCGGCAGAAAGCTTTCTAAAGTGACGTATCTTGTCATCCTTATAACGCCCCCATGACCAGCGAAAAAACGTTGGTTTATAGCTGGAATGCCAAGAGCTTAGGGGTGAGCCGCCGCTCACCATGTCCTGCCAAACGAGCATGCCCAGTCTGTCGCAGTGGTAATACCACCGGTCACACTCCACCTTAATATGCTTGCGCAACATGTTAAAACCCATGTCCTTCATGGTCTGAATGTCAAAGATCAGCGCTTCATCAGATGGTGCAGTCAAAAGTCCGTCCGGCCAATATCCTTGATCCAGAACTCCGCGCAAAAAGTATGGTTTATGGTTGATGTAAAGACGCATTACACCTTGCTCGTCTGCTTTAATGGTGATGGTTCTAAACCCACAGTAACTTGATACTTTGTCTTTACCGTACGTGAGCTCAATTTGATACAGGTGAGGGTCTTCGGGGCTCCAAAGCCGGGGTTTGGTGATATTGATGGTAATTGCAGTAGGACAGAGCTGCTCAAAATCCTCCGCAAACACATGCGTTGTGCTGGCAATTACCTGATCACTATCAAACACCTTTACAGCCAACTCTGTAGGGCGATTGTCAAAATCAAGAGCGGTTTCCTCGTGCTTGCTTATCAATACATTAAGTGTCAATGCACCGGTGTCAGCGTACGCATCAATAGACAGCACGTCGATGCTGTGCAGAGGCACGATCTCCAACCAAACACTTTGCCAGATGCCACTTTGCGCAGTGTACCAAATGCCGCCACGATCTAGCTTTTGTTTGCCCCTAAGCTGAGTTCCGGTATCGCTTGGATCGTAAACCACCAGCGCAATTTGATTTTCGCCCTCTTTGAGCTTGTGGGTAATATCAAAACTAAATCCGGTGTAGCCACCGCGGTTAGAGCCAACAAAAATACCATTTAAGTAGCACTTGCAATAATAATCGACTGCTTCAAAGTGCAGGATGTACCGATCAGTAGGGTTCACCACAAGTTTCGACGGCAAAGTGAAAGCACGTTGATACCAAAGAACTTCTGTGGGTTTAAGTTGCCTCTCAACTCCCGAGAGCGGAGCTTCCGGAGAAAAAGGCACACGAATTTGGCCCTCAAAAGCATTTGGGATCTGCCTTGTGTTTATAAAAGCATTTAGTAGATGGTTATCAGATGATACCTGATTCAGCTCCAGTTCTTTTGCATAATCGCTTATATCCAAAAAGCAATAATCCCACCAACCATCAAGCAGCATAAAGCGCTCACGCTCAAATTGAGGATGTGGATGAGGTGCGGCGCTCAAAGGCTCTGAGGGCTGATACTCATCCTGTGTATTTTCGATAAGTTGTTGCCCCCAAGGTGTTAGCAGTGGTTGCAACTTAACGTGCTCGGGCTTTTTAGGTGCACTGGCAAGTATACGTTTTATGTCGAGCATGAGCGGAGCTCCTAATTATTCTTGGAGTCGCGGATTAAACGCTGCTTGCGTATCAACACCAGCACGCCAAAGGTGAGCAATGCCACGACTGCTCCGCCTAAAAAGATGATCGATGACGGCGTAAAGCCGTCTCCCACCACACCAAGACCCACAACACCGGAAGACGCGCTGAGTGTAGCTCCGATCCAAGGACCGATGAGCATGGGGATCAAGACGACACTAAAGATGCGGATACCTTGAAAAAGGCCTACGTATCCGCCGGGAGTGTTGTTGCGAATCTCTGCGCCGAGACAAGCTACAGCGCCAAGATAGCCGCTGAGCATAAGCACCGATCCCACAAACACAAAGATGGCATCTTGCATAAATGTAAGTACCAGACAGCCTGTAATGAACAATAGTAGCGGCAATATGACAGCGCGTGAGAAGCCCTTACGATCAAGCGTGCGCGCATAAAAGATCGTAAAAATAGCTGCAATAACAATGCCGGGAGCCATAACAAACACGTAATTCTCGCCAAGGATGTAGGGGAGCCGCAGGTACAAAACGTAGTAGGGCATAAACACTTGCAGTGCCGTGGCAAAGACCAGATAGGCTAACAGCACCAGGTACAACATCTTGTTAGCTGTGATAGAGCTGGGGCGAAAACCATAAAATACACTCGCCAAGTAGCTGCCTTCTTCGCGATTAGGTGAAGAGTCTTTCATTAGCAGTAAGACCACAATGCCCAAAACGATAACCGCGCTGCCGATGATGATAAAAAACAGCGGGTAGTCGTAAGTTACCGTGCCGTCCGGGCGCACGATCATCAAAAACATCGCGCCACCAAAAACCGCAAGCATTGCAAGCAGCGGCATGGCAGAGTTCACGCCTTCAACCTTGCCTCTGTTTTTGTCTGACGTGATGTCGGTCACCCAGGCGTTAAAGGCGCTGTCATTTGCCAGGCTGCCAAAAAATGTCATCACGCAGTCAAAGACGATGGTGAGCGTGATGCCAAAAGCCATCGCAGCCGCGGTGACCCCGGCGAGAGTTGTAGATATGGTTTGCAGGTAAGCGAATATGATGATAGAGGCACCCCAAAGGATCGTGCCAATACCGATAAATATCTTGCGTTTACCAACGCGATCCGACCAAGCGCCTGCCAAAAGCGTTGTGGCAGTTGCAGTCAAAGCCGAGGCTGACACCATCAAGGCAACATCAGCAAGTGAGGCGTTAAAGACATCTTGGATAAACAGGTTGAAGAAGTTGTTCTCCAGCGCCCATGCGACTTGACCGACAAAGGACAACAAGATGATGAGCAGCCATGATTTTTTGGTGAGCGGGGAAGGGGAGTTTGTGGTGGCGGATACGCCTGTACCCAATTCACCGGATGCGCTACCGGCACTTGCGGAGCCTGTGATGTCTTGCATGGGATCAATTTTCGCAGTCATAATCACCGCCGATTCTCTGGGAAAAACAATGATGAAACATGCTACTCCCAAAACATGCAAATGTGTTGAAATAATGTCGACAAATATTAGACGGTTTGAGATTTTATGCTTTTACGCTTCACCTCAAATTGCGCAGCGATGCCACATAGTTTATGCCCAGGTATCCGAAAAATGCGTACAGTGGTGTTTCTGCTCTGTTTTGCAGATCGACAAATAGGTCTTCCCACCAAGCATCGACATGTTTTTCCAGGAAATAATTAATGCGTTGTTGCCACCGGGATGTTTCGTCAGCAAGTTTAGCCTCTTCCGCTCGTTTCATGAACAGGTAGGCCAGATATTCCATTTCGACCGAAAGGTGATCGGCAGGCTCGGCGAGATTGACCAGTTTCATTCCGGCATCCTTTATACATCCCTGCACGTCAAGAGCTGTTGGACTGGTAAAGAGTGTGGCCGTATTCTCCACGCCTTGTTTTCTCGCAAGCCATCGTGTTTCGTACATGCAAGAGGCAGGCGCAGTGGGATGTGTAAAGAGTTGCGTGTATTCGATACGTAGTTGTTTGTGCAAATTGTCATCTGTGCCAAAGCCGGTGATGGCTGTCTGAAACTCCGCACAGATTTTGAGAAACTCCGCAGAATCAAGGCCCAGATCGATGGCAAGTTCCGTGACATCTTCGATCAGCGACCCATCCTGCAATGCGGCTACCAGCTCTTTGGTGGGCAATCGCAGCAGCAATGCGAATAGCGTAGCCATGTCGGAGCTCGCAAACAACTTACGGGTCTCATTATCAAAAGAATCATACATTCGCTTATCCTCACACTCAAATCCACTCTGTGTCGATTCGGGTCTATTACATCAACGTGGAGTAGATAGATCGATCATCGGGTAATGCGCCACTCTCCGACTTCGTAAGAGGTTTATGGGAGAGTGGCGCGAAAGGCAAAGACTAAATAATTGCGACTAACCGATTAGGTGAGCATGAAAACGGACGGAGACGTTTTCTCCTCTTCCATCAGGCAGTAGTAATCGCGAGAGGCCAAAAGTTTGCTGATCTCGCTTTGCGGATCATCGATATCGCCAAAGTATCGGGCGCGACCGTTGCAAATCTCCATGCAGGCAGGTGTGCCGCCCTTGTCGATTCGGTGAGCACAGAAGTCACACTTCTCAACGGTGCCGTTTTTGTGTGGTTCGGCATCAAGATCGCCGGTAGCAAAATCAAAGTAGTACTCCGGCTCGCCCTCAATGAGTGTGCGTACATCATAGGGACAGGCTTCGATGCAGGCCTTACAGCCGATGCAGACCTCGTTATCGACCCACACAATGCCGTCTTCGCGTTTGATGCTTGCACCCGTAGGGCAGACCGCCACACAGAGCGCCTGCTCACAATGCTGGCAAGCTTTCGTGTAGTAGGAAAGTGTGTTATTTGGATAAGTTCCCGTAGCGGTATCCATTTCGTCTCCGCCTACGGTCACCACTTTATTCCACCAAACGTTGCGTGGCAGATTATTGGCTGATTTACAGAGTACGGCACAGTTTTGACAACCAAAGCAGCGGTTTGTGTCAATCGCCATTGCGTAACGCATAAGTGCTCCTTTCTACTCCTCGACTTTTTCTACTTCGGCCAACACATCGTAATACGCCTGGTTGATCATGTAGTCATCGGTCATCGAGTGTGTGAGATCTTGTAGATGCCCCTCGATGAACTGATCGTGTTGCCAACCGCGTGGTACGTTGATTTGACCGGGGCGACGGCCCCCATCTATAACGGCACGGACGATGACGTAACCGCGATCATTAAAGACTTTCACTTTGTCGCCCGCCTTGATTCCGCGCGCATCGGCATCGATCGGATTCATTCTGCATATCGGTTCGGGGTCAAGCTCTCGCAAGCTTTCGACATAAGCGAACATGGTATGCACACGGAAGCGACTAGCCTCTTGGAACACAACCAGCGGATATTTGGCAAAAAGCTCGTTTTCGTGCCATGCTTCCAGGGGCGGATCCCAATAGTTGAGAGCAACTTTCTTGGTATCCCAGACCTGCCCATAGTAATTCATCGGGAAGGTGGTCTCCAGATAGAACTGCATCCTACCTGTTGAGGTGCTAAAGGGGCGTCCGCCTCCTCCATATACAAGACCCTCTTCTTCTTGGCGCGGCCAAAGATCCACGGCACCCTTTGCTTTGAATTCCTCACGAGTGCCAACCATCAGGCGTGCAAAATCGGTATCGAGGAAGGTGTCGAGATGTTCGGACTCTGTCCTTGTAAAGTGCTCGCCCAAACCTAGACCTTCAGCCAGCATGCAGGCGATCTCGTAATCGGTCTTAGTATCGTAGAGCGGGTCTATCACCTTATTGTGGTAAATAGCATAAGGAGATTGGTTGATGAAATTGCCCAGATCCTCATGTTCAAAGGCACTGGATACAGGCAACACGTAGTCGCAATACTGGATGGAGTCACCGGTCTGTATATTGGCGCATACGATCAGATCGAGCTTGTCGAGTGCCTTTATCATCGCTTGGCGGTCAGTATTGATGCCCATTGGATTTCCTGAAGTTATGAACCAAGCTTTGATATCGAGGGGCTGACCGGCGTACATACCGGTTTCCAGCGTCTCGGTGAACTTTGTGGCAGGCACTGTGATGGAGATTTGCTCTTGATTCGAATCCTCTGCAAGTGCGCTGGTAGTTCCGGTATATGCGGTGTTGTAGATGGCACCTGTGTGATTGGGGTAGTTGAGCGTACAACCCGGCTTGCCGGCGTTACCCGTAAGCATGGCGATGGTGTAGAGGTTCCAGCAGTTGGGCATGCCGTTGGTGTAATGGTCAAGTCCCATCCCGGCAGTTATGCTTACCGGTCCCTCGTTGATGAATACGTCGGCAACCTGATAGATGAGGTCTTCCGATACATCACAAATGTTTGCAACTTCGGATATGGGGAACTCTTTAAGGCGCTCAAGCAGCAGGTCATAAGCCGTTCTCACTTCGATTCCCTCTATTGTGAAAGAGCCGTTTAGTGCGGGCGTTGCCACTTCTGCTATTGCTCCGTGGGTGCCGGCCGCTTCATCCCATACAACAAAGTTCAGATCTGTTGTAGGGTCTTCGGGAGCCGGGCCGCCGATATCTGCCTGCCTGAGGAACATGCCTGTGTCATTTCGTACCAGTAGGGGAGCGACGGTTCTGGCTTTGAGGAACTCCACGTCCAAACCATCTTTTTCTAGTATGGCATTGCAGACACCAAGTGCAAAAGCGCCGTCCGATGCCGGTCTGATTGGTACATAGATATCAGCCTTTGACGCAAAGAACGTAAAGTTGGAGTCGATGACAATCCATTTTTGTCCTTCATCCTTTGCTTCAAGATGCCAATGCACTTTTTGGGGGATGGAAAGCTCCATGTTGATGCCCCAAAACACATTCCATTTTGCGTTGAATATGTCCGAAACTTCGTTTCCGGCGTTAAAACAGAAGTTGGAACCTGCTCCACCGTAGGCAAAATAGTTAGCCAGCGCATTAGCCAGGTCGTAGGAGTGACCACAACGGGTTGTTTCCATGAAAGAGAAAAGCCTGTGATAGGCATTTAGCCCAACCGCAGTTTGACTTGCAGAGATCGCATAAGAAGCGATGGCGGTTTTACCGTATTGCACCCAAATGTCTTTGACTTTTGCGCAGATTTCATCGATAGCCTCATCCCAAGTAATTTGCTCCCACTTGCCTTCGCCTCTTTCTCCGGCTCGGCGCATGGGGTATTGCAGTCTGCCGGGACCATAGATGTTGTGCGGCCAAGAGAGGCTTTTCACGCAGACTCCGTTGTAGCGCGTGTCGGGACAGTCCGCCGCCGTTACGTGTACAAGGCGACCGTCGCGCACCTTGCATTTAAGGTAGCATCCGCCCATACAGCCAAATGAGCAACCGCGGGTCACTTCCTTTTCATCAATGGCTGCGGTTGTGACTTGATTTGCTTCCTGTGTTGGAGCCGTGGCATTAGTGCAGCCGGGAAGGGCGATGGCACCCGCACCGGTCAGACATGCTGTTGCAGCCAAACCTTTGACAAAGGTGCGCCGCGACAAGCTGTTTTTCTGCAAATCTTTTGACATGCTTCCTCCTTTACCAGTCTTTCGATATTTCTTACATGTGATGGTATTTACAAAACGCAACTCCTATCATTGAATCGTACAGCGAATGACAATGAGGGAATTTAGGGTTAGTATACTCCAGACTATATACCAAAGTATATAGTCTGGAGTATACTAACTTTAGGATATTTGCTTGTCTCGACTTCTGTCACATTGCTTTTACTCAGCACACAAAGGCGTTGTTCGTTACAAAAGGAGAGCCTAACGCAAAAGAAACTGCTGCCCGAAAAGTTGTTTTGGTGTAGACTTCCCTAAGAACACGAAACCGGAAACTTTCTTTTTTGGGGGAGAGGCTTCAATGCTTATGCTGGCAAAACGAAAGAAATTAATGATTGGACTGTGTGAATGAATATTGAATTCGCAGTGCTTGGACTTATTAAGATGAGCCCCGATGCTTCCGGATACCAACTTAAGTCCATTGTCGACAAGTCAAGTGGTCATGTTACGCAGATCCACCTGAGCAAAATATATCCTGCGCTCAAGCGTCTTACAGAAAAAGGTTTGCTGACGTATCGATCAGTTCCTCAGCAGGGAAGACTAGATCAAAAATTCTATTCGCTCACCGATGAGGGGCAAAAAGTTTTGGACGAATGGATGACGAAGCCCTTTGATTTTGGTACGAACCGAGGTTGGTTTGATGACTACCTTCTCCAGTTCTCAGGCATGGTATATCTGAACAATGACGCAATCTGCAGCTTTATAGATCAAGGAATTGCTCGTCTTGAGCAAGAGATTGCCTACGGAAAAAATGAAGCAGAAACAAACGATATGGGATTTGTGGATGATATGGACGAGACACTACGAGAGCGCTATCTACAACTATGGGCCAGCGAACGCCAACTGCTGATTGAAGAGAGCGCCAATCGTCTTGCGTGGCTGCGTCAGATGCGAAAAGTGTATACAGCATCGTAAAGCACCACTTAGCCATCACAACTGAAAGCTAAAAACAAAGGAGCCTATCCGCTTTTAGATAGACTCCTTTGTGAGTAAAACAAACTAAAGCAAGCTACATGTCAGTTAGCGCCTAGAGGTGTAAACCACATTTGCTTTGGAGTTTTCCCAAGCAGGTAAGCGCCAGTTTTTGTAGCCCTTGCAGGTGAGTGCGTTCAGCTTGGTTGCTACATCAGAATCAGGATCATCCAAATCTCCAAACGTAAGTGCCAATGTTGGGCAGCTGTTCACGCAGTGGGGAAGTTCGCCATCAGCTATGCGGGCGGCACATAAAGTGCAGCTCTTGGAGTAGACCGGCATCCACGACATGCGTAGATTTGGCCATACACCGCTGGGGCGGTCGATTCCGTCGCCGTTTCCTAAAGTGCGAACGGTTGCAAACCAAGTATCTTCAGGAAGATCGTTATTTATCTTACAGGCCATTGCACACGACCAACAGCCAACACAGCGGTCAAGGTTAACAAGAATTGTTTGCTTTACCATATTAAGCCTCCTTCTCGTTATCTACCTTACGCAGCGCGCAGCCGCAGTCCCAAATAGTATCCCAACCTCCGGCATAACCAGTGGCAAAAGCGATACCCATGTCATCTTCGCCATAGGTTTCTTTAGCCTCTTTGTACCAAATCTCGCCTGTGGCATTGGTAGTGCACTCATGACCTAGTGGGATGAGTAACTCGGCATATGTGCCTTCCTCAAATTGCCTTTGGCGCCAGCCAAACCAAACATGGATAGTTCCCGGAGGCACAGACTCCTCAAGGTGAACCTTTATGACCACGCGCCCGCGATTGTTGTAGACCTCGATTTTATCGCCATCAACGATACCCTCACGCTTGGCATCGATGGGATTCATGCGAGCCGATGGCTCTTGCCCCGAAAGCTCCACCATCAGCTCATCATCGGTAAACATTGACTGCATAAAGAACCGCTGGCGACCGGTAAAGAACTGGTAAGGATACTCGTCATTTGGTTTGTCAACAGAAGGCGACTCCAGTGGTGGAAAATACGTGGGCATTTCCATGCCAACCGAGATTAAGCGTTCTGCGTAGAACTCCATTCTGCCGGTCAGTGTGATGGGCTCCAAATTGAGCATCGGGTCAAAGTGTGGAGTTGCCGGCCAGTTTACTGCTACCAGCTTCTCTTTCTTCAGACGCTCCATAGTCAGAGGTGGATCAAGCGATGTGATGGGCGGGAAATCGGTTTGAAGTTTGACCTCCAACCATTCTTCTGTAGTCTTGTCAAAGTACTCGCCCAGACCAACGCGGGCAGCAATTCCGCTTAAAATGTAGTTCATGTCGCGCGCTTCGCCTTGTGGCTCTATTGCCGGCTCGCATAACACAACGTGACCCCAGGCAGCCATATCCACAATTTCGGTACGCTCAAATGGCATGCAGTCCGGCAACACGTAATCGGCAAGCTCGCCGGTATCTGTCATCCATATATCTATATCCACCACAAGATCCATTGAGTTAAAAGCCTTTACCCAACGATCTCTGTTTGGACAGTTATGAGCAGGGTTTCCGGAAGTCTTGATGAAAGCCTTGATGGGGTAGGGCTTGCCAGTCTCAATTTGTTTGTCAAAGTCTTTCTGACGCACAAACTTGGTTTTTTGCTCCATGCCTTCAACGCGACCGATGCCGGCATTGTTAAATACTACAGGTGCGGAGGAACATCCAAGTGAGGTGAGCACACCGGCTCCCTCAACACCAATTGACCCGGTTAGCATTCCCAGCAGGTAGAAAGCGCGATAACTCTCCCCTTGATTTTGATATCTCAGACCCAAAGCGCCCATGATGTAAGGTTTCTTGGCTTGTGCGTATGCCTCACAAAGTGCGATAACCGTAGCGCTGTCAATGCCGCAGATGCGCTCTGTTTCGGTAAGTGTGTAGGAGTCCAGATGGTCAACAAGTACTTGCATCGCCGGCTTTAACTCTTTGCCGTCAACCGTAAAGCTGCCAAAAAGTCCTGGGCTCGCAGGCAGCGCTCCGCCACTTTCGATAGAAACTGTGTTTCGTGCTGCATCATCCCAGATAAGATAGTTTTCGCCATCGCGAGCAAATAGTTTGGTCTCAGTATCGACCAAGTATGCAGCTACGGTCTTTTCGGTGACATAGTCCTTTTTGTAAAGGTTGTTTTCAATCATGTAGCGAGCCATAGCCAGAGCCAAGAAACCATCGGTTCCGGGTTTAACCGGGATGAACTTATCCGCAAATCCGGCGGTAGCGTCAAATACCAGACCTATGTCATAAATGAAGCAATCATTTTCGCGCGCCTCTACCAAACTTTTTGCGACGCGCATTTGGTTCTCGACGGGATTGGCGCCCCATACGATAATGAGGTCAGCGCCTTCCAAGTTTCTTGGGTTGATGCTTATGCCGCCAAATTGGTTATTGAAGGTATAGAGCCCTGCAAACATTGGTCCGTTATCCAAACCATAGCTTTGACAGGTATCGGTTGCTCCCCAGACGCTCATGAAGCGAGATGCCAGAAGCTGTCCAACACCAAACATGGGCGGAACACCGGCGATAAAATTCCAAAACATCAATGATTCTGCACCGTACTCTTCACGTATTTTAAGTAGCTTTTCGGCGATCTCATCAAGAGCCTGATCCCAACTGATGCGATCCCATTTCCCCTCCCCACGCGCACCCACTCTCTTTAGTGGGTAAAGGAGTCGGTTTTCGTTATAGGGTTGTTTAATACTCTCAAGACCCTTTTGACAAATGTGACCTACCGCAAGGTCTTCATTTGGGTATACGGTTTTCTCAGCTCTTACGATCTTTCCGTCCTGGACTATCGTCTTTAATACACAATAGTCATGATCGCCCCATCCGGGGCATGGTGTGTACGCAAACGTTTCTGTAGCCATAAAACCTCCATTTCGATAAAGGGATTTTGCTGACATCTGCCCATGCGATTAGGGCATAAAATGTCAGATATTCACTCATTTTACGGCGCGTATAAAAGGGGAACAACAAATCAGTAATCAAATAGATGTATAATTTACTGTACTATTTTCATGTGTGTTGATATATGTGCTGTGAACTGATAAATGAGCATTTGAGCTTGTGCAATTAAACAATTTGCAAAGCTAACTATTCTAAGTGGGGTAAACTTTGGAACAGCAAGCAAGGACAGTTACTGCAACGCATCTCATCGCCGCAAGTTTTTGTTATCGTGTTTTGAAAAGCAGCATTGTGCAAACCAGCGCACTTTCTATTTCGCAGTATTGCGTTTTGCTTGAGCTACAAGATGCAGCCGTTAATTCTCACCCTGCAAATATTGGTCAACTTGCAAGTAGACTCTCGCTTACTCCAAGTGCAATCAGCATTGCATTGAGAGATCTTGAAGATTCACGGCTTGCCTCTTGCTTGGGTAGTCGTGATGACAACCGAAAAGTTGATATTTCGATTACCGCAAAAGGAGACAGTGAAGTTAAACGCATTGAGGCTGGCATCAGCGAGGCAATCGCTTATATGTGTGCCGGCTTAACTTTTTCCCAGCGACAACTAATACTAAATGCAGTGCTCAAAACGATGAGTGAACAAAAGCGCCTACGTATTGAATCCGGGCGGCTTAGAAACGAGACGGCATTTACCGAGACAGTGATCGTTTGTTTTAACGCTTTTAAGGAAGCGGCACGACTGCATAGGATCAGCATCAACGAAACTATTGCGCTTGCTTGGTTATGTGATCAGCAAAAACCAAGACCTATCAGTGAGTTGAGCCACGCCATATTACAGAAGCTTAATTATGTGGTTCAGGTGAACAACAAGTTAGTTTCGCGCTCGCTGGTCAGACGCGAGTTATCATCCAGCGACCGTCGCATTTCGATGCTATCTATAACAAATGCCGGCAAGCAGCGCTTTAATCATGTCCAAAAGGATCTCGATAAAGTGATGCACGATTTCTTCTCCAAATGCACGCAAGAAGAATGGGAGTGCTTCAAAAAGAGCGCTGATGCAATTGTTGCAGAGGATGCCAAGCGAAATAGATACAGCTGAGTTTCATGTCCACACATTGCGCAGGGGTTCTATTGTTGCTAGAAGTTTAATCTCGTATATGTTATAGTAACAGCTGTTACAGTAACTACAGTTACGAGGTTGGCATGGATTTTTATGGTAGGCAAGCACAATTAGCAGAGCTTCGGGCAATAAGAGATAAAGCTTTCAAGGATCACTCTCGCTTAACTATTGTGACAGGACGAAGGCGAATTGGTAAAACCACTCTTGTTACACAGGCGCTAGAGGCAAAAAGCACAATATATCTCTTTGTGGCAAAGAAGAATGAGTCATTGCTTTGCGCTGATTTTGTTGAGGAAATCAATTTAACGATAGACGCGTTTGTTCCTCCGGAAACATCCACATTTAAAAGTGTTTTTTCCGTTTTATTTAAGCTTGCAGAAAAACAATCATTTAGCTTGGTAATTGACGAATTTCAAGAGTTTTTTAATATCAACCCATCGTTTTATAGTGACCTGCAAAACCTTTGGGATCAATACAGAAAAAAGACCAAGCTTAATCTTGTGGTGTGCGGATCGATCTATTCGCTAATGCAAAAGATATTTAGAGATGAAAAAGAGCCGCTTTTTGGCAGAGCAGATTTTTCAATAAAACTAGAACCTTTTGAAACAAGCGTTTTGAAAGAAGTAATGCTCAACCTAAACAAGGACTACTCAAACGAAGACCTGTTGGCTCTTTATGCCATAACGGGTGGGGTTCCAAAATACGTGGAGCTTTTTGCCGACAACGATGCAAACAATCTACAAAAGATGGTTGAGTTGATGATTCGTGAGGGATCAATTTTTCTTGACGAGGGAAAAAGCCTGCTTGTTGAGGAGTTTGGCAAAAACTACGTAACATATTTCTCGATCCTTTCTGTTCTTTCATCCGGAATATCAACACAAGGAGCTATTGAAAGCGCACTAGGTGGCACGAGCGTGGGCGGACATCTTAAACGTTTGGTTGAGGATTATGCCGTAATAGAAAGAAAGGTTCCGATACTTGCCAAGAAGGGAACGAAGTCTGTTCGCTACCAAATATGTGACAACTTTCTTCAGTTTTGGTTCAAATATATTGATAAGCACAGGCAGCTTATTGAGATTAAAAACTATCCTGGACTCAAAACTCTAATAATCGAAGATTTTGCTAGTTATTCCGGACGAACATTGGAGCGATACTTTTTACAAAAGTTAGCTGAGAGCTTTGAGTTTAGTGCGATTGGTCCGTGGTGGGCAACAAACAAGGAGCATTGTGATATTGATATCGTTGCCATTTACCTGAATAAAAAAGAGGCTCTGGCTATTGAGGTAAAGAGACAAGCTGGCAAGTTTCAACCAGAGTTGCTACATAAGCGAGCCAAGCATCTCCAAGATAAGGCACTAGCAGACTACGTCATCAAAGAACAGTGTTTGTCGATGAGCGATATGTGATTATGTAGATTAGTGTTTGATGTTGTGGCGTAAAAGCGAGCGCCAAACTTCTAACCATCAAATGCACTATTGCTTGATGTAAAAAAGTGGCTACCAACTTGTCTGGGTAGCCACTTTTGTAGGTAGTTGTTTGGTTGCAATCTATATGTTCATGTAAACGATAGGTTTAATGAGATCAGGTGCTTTTTTATCCATTAGGTGGAATGCTTCTTCCATTGTGTTGAAGCCTTCGAAGCGATGGGTGATGATCTTCTCTGCGTCAAAACCTCGATATTTGATAACGTCCATCATCTGAGTGATGCGCTCGGCACCACCCGGGCAAAAGCCGCCACGAATGGTTTTGTCGGCCATGCCAAGACCCCATACCAGAGCCGGGAAAGCCAGCGTCTCTGTGACATCGTAGAAATTGATGTTGGCAATATTGCCTTTTTCTTTCGTGATGGTGATAGCTTGGGCAAAGGTTTCAGCATTACCTCCGGCAATGATGGTCTTTTTAACACCGCCACCAGTTGTCTCCATAATCTGCTGTACAACATCACCGTCTTTGTAGCTGATTATTTCACTTGCGCCATAAGCTTTGGCAACCTCAATTGCTGCCGGACGAGTTCCTACGGCTATGATTCTGCCTGCACCGCGCAAAGCCGCTCCGGCGATAGCCATAAGTCCAACAGGTCCAATGCCAAAGACAACCACGGTATCTCCATAGCCAACCTCGGCCATCTCCACACCATAGAAACCGGTAGACATCATATCTACGGTCATCAGCGCAGCTTCAGGCGTAACGCCATCTATAAGCAGGGCGAGATTGGCATCAGCTTGATTTACATGAAAGCACTCTGCCATTACGCCATCTTTTGAGCCAAGGAACTTAAAGCTTCCAAAGGGCTTTGAGTCGTGTGAGAAGGTAACCTTGTTTTGTATGCCCGGCTCAAGCCAGTTTGGAGTGCAGCAAGGAACAACTACAAAGTCGCCAGCCTTGAATCGCTTAACATCTGCACCAACTTCTTCGATGTAGCCAACAGCTTCATGCCCCAAAATGAGGTTTTCCTTGGGTCCGGAACCACCGTGCATTGTGTGGGTGTCAGAGCTACAAGGTGCAATAATGGTCGGCTTTACAATGGCATCCAGTGGTCCGCAAGTAAGACGATCTTTTTCGAGCCACCCGGGATTGTTAACGCTGTGCATTCCATAACCACGCATAAAAATCTCCTCTCGGATACATAACATAAGGACAGGAATTTTCCGGCACACAGTACCGTTGAACTTTTGACTATAACCAGATGTTTAGGTGTAGTTGCGAGTGTATTCGCCCAAAGGCAGTTTTTGAACTTTAGGTAGTTCTTGCAGTGAGTGATGTGCCGCTTAGAAGCCAAGATGAGCCTTTCGCTGTGAGAGCTAAGAGCGTTTTATGTGCAAGTTTAAATGTGCAAGTTTAAATAACAAGAATCTGACTTAACGCAGCGTGCGTGTAACACTTTTCTGAATAACCATTACAATGTTCAGATGAGAAAAACTGAACTGATAGACATTGTTGCAGAGACTATTGCCGGGCACGATATGCTGCCGGATGCCCAGCTGGTGCCTACGTCACCACCGGTAGTATTGATGGTGAGTGGCGGCTCGGATTCTGTGGCATTAGCGCGTTTGTTGCCCAAAGTTTGCAAGCAAGCGCAGTTTACGATACTGCACATAAATCACCAGCTTAGAGGAAAAGATGCGGATGAGGACGAGTCTTTTGTTGTTCGGCTCGCCAGAGAGCTAAAGCTGTCTTGCGAGGTGCGTAGGTTTGATGTTGCAAAAGTGGCTGCTGAAACCGGCACCAACACTGAGCACGCCGGAAGAGAGCTTCGATACAAGGCTGCAAATGAGCTACTTGACAGACTATGCGCCAAGCAAGGCATAAATCCAAGTTTAGGGCGCATTGCCACCGCACACACTCTGGATGATCGTGCAGAAACATTTTTTATGCGGGCGATCGTGGGTGCAGGAGCAGGGGCATTGTCTTCGATACCATATATGAATGGTCGCGTTATCAGACCGCTGTTGGACTTAAGTCGTGAGCAGCTTAGAGTGTGGTTGCTGGAAGTTCCGGGAAAGCAATCCAAAAAAGAGCCGTGGCGTGAGGACATAACCAACGAGGACACCGGCAAGCTAAGGGCATTTGTGCGCCATGAGCTTATTCCCATTGCCAAAAAGCGTAACCCCGATCTGCTTGCTACGATGGCTCAAAGTTTGGACAATTTAGCTGCAGATGATGCCTTGCTTACCAAGCTTGTAGAGCAACTTGAGCAGCGATTTTTGACTTGTGGCGACAAGGGCAGCTATAAGATTGATGCTGCGCTTTTTGGTGAAGACGAAGCTCTTGTCAAGCGGATCGTTCACAGAACCTGCAAAAAGGTTTTGCCACTGCAAGACAGGATCACAGCGATTCATGTAAACACGATTGCCACGCAGGGAGCAAACAGTAATTTTGCTATTGATCTGCCGGGTAATGCGCGAGTTGTCAACAAGTATGGTGTGCTTACATTTTATCCACCAGCAAAAAACACACAGCAAAACGAAACGGATCCATCCTTAAATATCTCGCTGGTAGAAGGCGAGCCTCTGCAACTGCCGGATGGCAGACAGATCGTATTCACCAAGGTGGACAGCGGTCTGTTCAAGCAGGATCCCGTTGCATACGCCCGCACCTTCTCCACATCTTCACATGTTTTTGTTTGTGGAGATAAACTTGCCAATGCCGTGCTGTTCGCAAGCTACATCCAACCCGGCGATCGGTTTTGTCCTCTAGGCATGAAAGGCAAGCACAAATTGGTGTCTGATGTGCTTATCGACAAGAAAATTCCCGAACAAGACCGCGCTCACATAATCAAAGTCACGTTGTCTACATGCGAAAACATTCCCGGCGAGCCAAGTCAAGAAATAATTTGGCTCGTAGATATACAATTAGATGAACGTTTTAAGGTCAGCGATGCAACAACTACAATGTTCAGTATACTGGTCTCTTAACATTGGCGAGGAGTATTCACGCATAAGTAGCAGCAAAGATTCATGAAAGGAATGAGCCGATGCACGAGAACCTCACAAAGGTTCTCTTCACCGAAGAAGAGATTTCCAAACGCGTCAAAGAGTTGGGCGCACAGATCAAGAAAGACTACGAAGGAAAAGATCTAATCTTGATCACGGTTTTAAGAGGAGCTTTTATTTTTATGGCTGATTTGGTGCGCGCTATTGACACCGATGAGGTAGAGATGGACTTTATGGCGGTATCCAGTTACGGAGCACAGGCTAAAACGTCCGGTATCGTGCGAATACTCAAGGATTTGGATACAAATATCGAGGGGCGCAACGTGCTCATAGTTGAGGACATTTTGGATAGCGGTGTAACGCTTAAGTACCTCTCCAAAAATATAAAGTCGCGCAATCCTAAGTCATTAGAAGTAGTTACTTTGCTGCTCAAAGAGGGCAAGCAAGAAACAGATATGAGATGTAAGTATATAGGTTTTGAATGCGAAGATGCATTTGTTGTTGGTTATGGTCTGGATTATGCCGAGAAGTACCGCAATCTTCCCTACATTGGGGTGCTTGACCCCAAGGCATACTCATAATAGCTATAATCTGACACAGTCTTAATTAGCAGGAAGTGAGCAAGTTAGTGGATAAAAAAAGAGGCTCAAGAAATTGGATAATTTATGGTCTGCTGTTATTGGTATTGGTAGGCATAATATCCTCGCAGCTTTTTGGGGGAATGTTCAACAGAGAACAGCCGGAGGCAATTACTACAGATAAGTTCATTTCCTATTTAAAGGAAGACCGAATAGTTGATGTCACTTACATGGTGGCAACTGCGGGATTGTCGGGAAGCTTCTTAGAGACCGCAGATACTCCCAAGGATCAGGCTAAGAAATTCACGTCAACATGGGTTGGCGACGATTCCTACAACGAGATGATGCAGCGCAACTCCGGCAATAAAAACCTGGAGTCTTACAATGTTGACACGTCCAATCCCAACGGTTGGATATCAACGCTGCTTACAGTGATCTTGCCCATCGGTCTTATTATCTTGGTGTTCTGGATCATGTTTAGCATGTTTAACAACTCCAACAACAAGCAGATGCAATTTGGCAAAAGCAAGGCCAAAAAGGCTCATGAAGAAAGACCTAATACAAAGTTCAAAGACGTTGCCGGTATCGACGAGGCCGTAGAAGAGCTGCATGAGATCAAGGACTTTTTGACCAACCCGCAGCGCTATGTAGAGCTGGGTGCCAAGATTCCACACGGCGTTATATTAGTGGGTCCTCCGGGTACCGGTAAGACTTTGCTTGCCAAAGCGGTTGCCGGCGAGGCAGGCGTGCCGTTCTTCTCCATTTCCGGTTCGGATTTTGTAGAGATGTTTGTTGGTGTGGGTGCTTCGCGTGTACGCGACTTGTTTGAGCAGGCCAAACAGGCTTCTCCCTCCATTATATTTATCGATGAAATCGATGCGGTTGGTCGTCAGCGTGGTGCCGGTCTTGGTGGCGGGCACGACGAGCGCGAGCAAACGCTCAACCAGTTACTTGTGGAGATGGACGGTTTTGAAGACCATCAAAGCGTCATCTTAATTGCCGCTACCAACCGTGTAGATATTCTCGACCCGGCGCTGCTAAGACCGGGACGTTTTGATAGGCAGATCGTGGTAATGCGCCCCGACCTTAAAGGTCGCGAGCAGATTCTTCGCGTGCACTCTGAGGGCAAACCGCTGGCACATAGTGTAGATATGGAGAAGCTTGCGCGTATGACTCCGGGCTTTACCGGTGCCGATCTTGCCAACTTGATGAACGAGGCCGCGCTGCTTACAGCGCGCAAAGGCAAAAAACTGATCACCATGCTGGAACTTAACGAGGCCATGGAGCGCGAAATTGCCGGCCCCGAGCGCAAGAGTCGCGTAATGACCGAAAAGGAGCGTCGCACCATTGCATATCACGAGGCCGGGCATGCGATAGTTGGGCATGTGCTTGAGCACTCCGACCCGGTGCATAAGATATCGATCATCAGCCGCGGACAGGCTTTGGGCTACACGCTGTCGCTGCCGGAAGAGGACAAGTTTTTGTCATCACGTAACGAAATGTATGATGACCTGGCTGTGTTCTTGGGCGGACGTGTGGCAGAAGAGATTTTCTGTGACGATATCACCACCGGTGCTTCAAACGATCTGGAGCGTGCCACCAAGATGGCTCGCCAGATGGTCACGCGTTACGGAATGACCGAGGCCTTGGGCTCTCAGGTCTACGGCGAGGCCAACCATGAAGTATTCCTCGGGCGCGATTACTCCGCCACGCCTGACTATAGTGAAGCTACTGCTCAGCGCATCGACGAAGAAGTGGCGCGCATTATGAGCATGGCTCACGCGGTAGCTGTTAAGGTGCTGGAGGAGCGCAAGGATCAGATGGATCTGATGGTGCAGGTGCTCATCGACCGCGAGACTGTAGAAGGTTTGGCGCTGGACGCACTGCTCAACAATACCTGGGATGATTATCTGGAAAACGAAGACGACATCTTGGCTAAAAAGGCCGAGGACGAGCGCAAACAGATTGAGGAAGACGAGCGCCATGCGGAGGAAGAGCGCAAACGTCAGCTAAAAATGATGCCGCCGCCACAAAGTGCCAGCCAAGCAGTTACTCCGCCAAACTCCGGTTCCGGAAGCAACAAAGCTAATCCTACTTTGGAAGACGTATTCAGCGGCAAGACCGACCTGGAGAACTTTGTGCAAAAGCGTCTGGGTATTGAGCCTCCTGCCAGGGAAAAAGCTGAGCCTAAGAAAGATGCGAAGCCCGAGAAGCCAGCCGTCGACGAGGGAGTTTTGATAGATGTTGGCGATAGCGACGGTGATAGTACCAGCGACAGCAGAAGCGGCAGCGAATCCTCCACATCTGAAGGAGACGCCAACGCAGACGAGAAGCCAACTACAAAGGTGAAGGTAGTTAAAAAGACCCGCGCAAAAAAGACCGATGCCGGCAGCAAGGATGAAGAGTAAGTTTTGGATTTAGAAAAGATACAACAAGGTGTGCGCCTGATTCTTGAAGGCATTGGTGAGGATCCCAACCGTGAGGGCTTGCTTGAGACTCCGGCGAGGGTTGGGCGGATGTATGAGGAGATCTGTGCGGGAATCACCATGGATCCCAACGAGCTTTTTGAGAAGAGCTTTGGCGAAGATCACAAAGAGTTGGTACTGGTTAAGGATATTCCTTTCTACTCCATCTGTGAGCACCACTTAGTGCCGTTTTTTGGACTAGCACACGTGGGTTATATTCCCGGCGAAGACGGGCGCATTTGTGGCATATCCAAGCTGGCCAGGCTGGTAGACGTGTTTGCCAAACGATTGCAAGTTCAAGAGCGCTTGACCTCACAGGTGGCTGATACTTTGGTTAGCGAACTGGAACCGCGCGGTGTAATAGTGGTTTTAGAAGCCGAGCACCTTTGTATGTCGATGCGCGGCGTAAAAAAACCGGGCTCCAAGACAACAACATCTGCCGTGCGTGGATTATTTGAAACTTCACAAAAAAGCCGAGAAGAAGCTTTGTCGCTGATCTTTAGACAGTAGTGTTTACAGAGCTTGAGATTTTGAAATTTAAGACAGATTGCAGGATAAATATGTGGCCAGACTGTCCGAAAACGATGTGCTTTGTCCATATTGTCATTCCCGCGAAAGCGGGAATCTATTTATCCAATACAACGCTTGCTGCTTGCTGTGGATTCCTGCCTACGCGAGAATGACAGAGGGAATGTGGGAATGACAGAATTAGACTTTTCAGACACCACGTGGCGTTGCGGTGGGTTTTCTTTCGATTTAGATAAGCCCCTGATTATGGGCATCGTCAACGTAACACCGGATTCGTTTTCTGATGGCGGTGATTATTTTTCTTGCGATGTGGCTTACGAGCACGCTTTGCAGTTGGTAGCTCAAGGCGCTGCGATTATCGATGTGGGCGGCGAGTCTACCCGCCCGAGTTCCGACGAGGTTTCTGCAGCTGACGAGCTGGCGCGCGTATTGCCTGTGGTTACGCGCCTAGCTGCTGAGGGTGTAGTTGTGTCTGTAGACACGCGGCACGCGGAGGTAGCATCGGCGTGTGTAGCCGCTGGGGCTGCGATTATCAACGACGTGTCCGGTTTTCGCGACCCGGAAATGGTTGCTGTAGCGGCTAACTGCGATGCCGGATTGATAGTAATGCACATGCTGGGCGAACCCAAAAACATGCAAGCAGACCCAATATATGTGGATGTTGTGCGCGAAGTAGGGGAGTATCTTTGCTCGCAAGCTGCGATGCTGGAGGCAGCCGGAGTTGCAGGCGAGCGCATTGCCATAGATCCGGGCCCCGGCTTTGGCAAAAACTATGAGCACAATCTGGCATTGCTGCGAGGAAATAATGAGTTGGCTTCGTTAGGATATCCGCTGGTAGCCGCGTTCTCGCGTAAGAGCTTCGTTGGGCAACTGGCCGGCATTACTGATGTCAAGAAGCGAGACGGAGCCTCGGTGGCGATTGCATGTTACGCCGCCGATGCAGGAGCAAGGATTTTGCGCGTCCACGATGTGGCCGGTACCCGAGAAGCCTTGGCTGTGTTGGAAGTAACCGGAGCATTTGACCAAGCTTGGCATCGTGCGATTGTTGCCCTAGGGTCGAATCTGGGAGATTCAACTGCGACTATAGAAGCTGCAATCCAAGAGCTAAACTCAAACCCCAAAGTTTCTGTGGTGAAAACGAGTAGCATCTATTTGAGCGAGCCCGCCTACAACGAAGAACAAGAGCCATTCAGCAATGCAGTAATCGAGATCAAAACCAAGCTAAATCCATATGAACTTCTAAGCGTATTGCAAGCAATAGAAGACAGTTTTGGAAGAACCCGTAGCGAAAAAGCAAACGCCCCACGCACCCTGGATCTAGACATAATAGACTACGAAGGCAAAGTAAGCGACGACCCAGTTTTGCTGCTACCACACCCCGTTGCGACAGAGCGCGACTTCGTAGTAACCCCACTACTAGAGATCATCCCGGATTACACACTGGCAGACGGCACAAAAGTAAGCAAAGAAACAGTAACTGTAGGAAAAGTCTGTCATTTCCGTAACCTTCCCTGTCATTCCCGCGAAGGCGGGAATCCACACCCACAAGACACGGACGACCCCACTCCCGGCAAACTACAAATCTGCGCAACCCCCATAGGCAACCTAAGTGACATAACCCCACGCGTAGTAGAAGCCCTAAAAACCGCCGACATAATTCTAGCCGAAGACACAAGAGTAGCCCGCAAACTACTAACCCATCTAAACATACACGCCAACAAACTCCAACGCTGCGACGAAAACGTAATCCGCCAAGCAACCCCAAACATCATTCAAAAGATCCAAGCAGGCAGCCAAGTAGCCCTAATATCAGACGCAGGCACCCCAGGAATAGCCGACCCGGGAAGCTTCTTGATAGATGCCGCAATAAAGACCGGCTGCCAGGTAGAAGTACTACCGGGCGCCAGCGCCGCAATATGCGCAGTAGTAGCCAGTGGTCTAAGCTCAACAGATCACACAAATACCCCGGCGTTCTACTTTGGCGGCTTCCTGCCCCGCAAAAAAGCCCAAATCACGGCAACACTAAACAATTTGGCAGACCTAAACGCCCTACTAGTATTCTTCGAATCCCCGCACAGAACAGCAGCAACACTAGAGGCAATAGCGGAAACATTTCCGGATCGTCAAGTAGCTCTAACAAGGGAACTGACAAAACTACACGAAGAGGTAATTCGCGGCAGCGCTAAAGAAATAACAGCCGAGCTGGAGCAGCGAGCCCAAAAAGGCCAACAGCTAAAAGGCGAAATAGCCCTAGTAATCGCACCTAATCCACAAAAAAGAGAAAAACGAGTGCATCAAGACCGCTATGCGAATAAAAATTGTAGTTCTTGAGTTCTATACTGATGTTTTGTCAGCTAAAAGTATCCGTCTCGCCTCCAGAGCGGCAGCGTTACGCAAAAACTCTGACCTAGGAACACCTTGCGGTGGACCACTGCGCCTCTCTGTCATTCTCGCGAAGGCGGGAATCCACTGCCAAGAGCCTACCACTACTACTGTGATAATTAAGTGCCATCTTATTTATTCTCTCAATAAAGTGTTGCAACTTTTTCTTGTCGTAAAAGGAAAAGAGAAAATCCTCACTTGAGTTATTAAAGTAAATTGTGAGTTTGTATGCGTCGTTGTTGACATAAATCCGAGAGGCATCCATACGAGCCATGTTGCCGTTTACCTGCAATTGATTGATCGGAAAGTAAGACGTAGCACTCTCTTTGTCATAGAGACTCAGTTTTTTTGATACGAAAATGATGTTTAAATCAGTAAGCATGAGATCACCACACACAAAATCGCTCCCGAGAAACACTCGACTTTTATCTTGCTTACGACCAACATCTTCGATCAACTGAATAACAGTTTCATTTTGGCTCAACTGAATAGTGTTCACACATCCCCCGTTTACCAATAAGGCTCATACATATAGAAATACGTATTAGATTATATAATAAACAGTAAGATATAAATATGAATGTGGAGAATTAATTCCGACAACTCTGCTCATCACTCCATAAACTCTCTATTGCAAGAATTAAGTCACATGAACCCTAACGCATAAAACTATCCAGCCACCTTGCACCCCTCTTTGTCATTGTCGCTCTGGCGAGAATACACAAACCAAGTCACTGCTGTTAACGGCTGCCACTGTCTGCCATAATGTAACTCACCAAATAAGGCACTTGAACCTAACTTGAGCAAAGACGAAAGGCTAAAACCATGATTCTTAAACCTGCTCACGAAAGACTCTTTTTCAAATTAATGGAAGTCTTAACCGATTATGCTAATGAAAGGTACGACATTCTCGGTCATCCATATGATCAAACTCCACGAAATAAAAAGTATGACGAAGAGCGTACTTTGATTCTAGAAAAGATTTGGAATACCGAAGAGATAATCCCGGAGTTCTTAAAAGAAAATCCGGCAAAACTAAGCAGCCATGAACGAGAGTGCGTAAAGCAGTGGCAATACGCACTAACACGTAGCTTCATTGTGGCCAACCATGAGGACGGCTACGCCCATTTTCTAGCCGATGATTACGTTTATGCTGTGTCAGGATTGTCAAAAGAGATATCATCAATGCTTCGTGAGACTCCTTGTTTTGTCACAACTACGCTTCTTCCTTTCGAAGGAACCATCGTCTACGATTCGCAGATCAAAAGCAGTCCTATCGCTTTTGCTCCACAAATGATAGAGCTATTTACTAAAGAATATGAGCAAGCAAAAGCACATGGGAAAGTGTATAGATCTGCTGCGGCGTTTATTAACAATTCAGAGTACCATCGCGAAGTAGCACATCAACGAAAGTTGAATGAGCAGATCGATGATTACCGTGCAGAGAAGCGCAAGGAAGATCCGGATTACGACATGCCAAAGGGGATGCACATGGGACGTCTGTCGGGTCTTACATTTGAAGAGCGCGAGGCGACCATAAAGGAGACCATCAAAGAGATGGGCAATGATCCGGAAGATGGTGATGAGTATTATTTTAGAAGATCTCTCGATAAGCTCTCTACTGATATAGCACCAGATAATATCAAAGCTGCTTTAAGTGCAACTACAAAAGATGAGCTTATGGTTATAGCTAGAGCATTTGAGATACCCAAGTATGGAAAGTTAAAGAAGACTGAGCTGGTAGAGCGGCTAAAAGACAACGAAGATCTGTTGGAAGGGCTTCTTGTGCACTACTATCTTGATGTAGATGATCAAGACTACAAGCTGTTTATTGATTTGCTCGATAATGACGGCAAGGAAACCCAGCTAGCTTCAGAGTTAACAAGCAACGATCTTCTTCCGCATTCTCCTCCATTTGTTTTTAATTACAGGCAGGGAAATCAGGTTATTACAAAGATACCTCGAGAGATCATGGACTATATTAAGGCGTATGATACCGAATATCTAGCTTTTAGACATGACTGCCGGACGCACATTAAAAACCTTGCTTTTGCATGCGTAGCGTTATATGGTTTGATTTCTTTAGCAGATTTTCTTAACTTGCATGAGACATATTATCCAGAGGACGGTTACGACATAAGCACATTAAGTGCAGAGTTGATCCATATGCTTTCTACGCATACGATTCCTTATGAGCTTTGGTATGACACTAGCGAGCAGCCGTATCCTGTCGATGAGGATGACGTTGCCAACGACCAGTTTTTTGATACGGTTTATTTAATTAACCCCGCACTGGTGAACAACTATTTATATGATCCATCTGTTTCAATCGATTTTAATGATGAAGAAAATGATGAAATGCAAGAGGCTGTCGAAGCATATAGATATCATTTGGTAGAGCGACATGACGAGATACCACGAAAGCTATTGGAGAAAGAAGAGATAGAGAATTTTTTCATCCTTGACTATGTGCGAGCAATTCCGGAAGTCAGAGAATTGTTGCAATATTTGGATAGCCATGTCCCAGATGATGAAGATGATTTGTTTTTTGCAGACGGAGCTTTGTTGATGATTATGGATGGTGTCAATCATGATTATCCACCGCAATTTTATATTGAAATTTTTTCCAACAAAGGCTATAGCTTTGAAAGCATTGATAATGCAAATGATCTTTTGGGCGTTATAACTAAGGCGGTCAATGCAATGCCAAGGTGGTCCAACAATGGGCACTCGCCCATGGAGCTGTATGAGCAGTACGGACTGTAGTGTCATAGCGGTTTAGTAGCTGTGTTGCATAACGATCTTCCACTAGCTAGAGTTTGCGCAGTGAAACTTCAGCTAAGTGTTGTTAAGATAGTGAGAGCAATATGAAAACCTGCGCGGAGAGGAAAACGCATGATAGTAACAACAACACCGCAAATCGAGGGAATGAAAGTTATAGAGTACAAAGGCATAGTGTTTGGCGAGGTAATCACTGGCATCAATGCCATAAAAGACATAGCCGCCGGACTAACAAACTTCTTTGGTGGACGCAGTGATTCCTACGAGGGCGAACTACTACAAGCCCGCGAAAATGCTCTATACGAAATGTCACAACGCGCAATAGAGCGAGGCGCAAACGCAATAGTAGGCGTAGACTTCGACTACGAAGTGCTAGGTCAAGGCAACATGCTAATGGTAACGGTAAGCGGAACAGCCGTAGTGGTAGGGTAGAGCCAAACGCCACAGATGTCATCTTTAGCATAGCGCAAGATGCGGAGCCGAAAGACCCAGGCACAGGCTTTCTTGGTGACAACGGATGTTGCTCAGAAAATTTGCATAACCACAAGCACCAGAGTAAAACAAATGATGCAAGAGTATTACGAAATTTTTCGTTACGAAAAATTTCGTAATACTACTTATTGCCAGGAAGCGTCGAGGCAATAATGCGACACCACGGCAAAACACCAACCAGCACCACATACAGCGCATTAAAAAAACTAGCGACACAAGGACATCTGATCAAAGAAGCGACCTACGCCATAGAAGACCCATTCTTTGAGATGTGGATAAGGAGCAGGCGCTAAAGGTGACATGTCTGCTGCAGTCTGTGCATTATTTGCACAGACTGTAATCTAGTAGGTTGATCGAAGTATTTGTTCAACTGCTATGAAAAAGTGATTGTTGATATCGACAAAAAGCAATACAATGTATGAACAATAAATTACAATGTATGAATGGAGTTAGCACAAATGGCAAATACCACCGTGACCATACGTATGGACAAAGAGTTAAAAGAGCAAGCTGAAGAGCTCTTTAGTGACCTTGGCATGAATATGACTACCGCCTTCACAATTTTTGCCAAATCAGCGGTTCGTCAACAAAAGATTCCCTTCGAGATTGAACGAGATCCATTTTATAGCGAAGCCAATATGAACAGGCTGCGAAAAGCAGTAGCTGATGTTGAGTCCGGCAAATCTATACTTACTGAGCACGAGTTAATAGAGGTCGCAGATGATTAAACTCTGGCAGGAGGGGCTTGGGAAGACTATCTTAGATGGCAAGCACAAGATAAGAAGACCCTTAATAAAATTAACAAGCTAATTAAAGATATCGAGAGAAATGGATACCATGGCATCGGAAACCCAGAACCGCTAAGAGGTGACTTAAGTGAATTATGGAGCGTTAGGATAGACAATAAGAATAGAATTGTCTTTCGGATCGAAGGAGGGGTACTTGAGATTTGGCAATGCGGCTCACACTATAGAGACAAATAGTTTGGTAGTAGTGGGCGCACTTAAAAAGATCGCCACATCTTGCTCCAGAGCCTGGCGCAAAACAGAGCGCACCCACTCTGGTTTCATAGGTCGAGCCTGATGCCCACTTTCACCACCAAGAATTAAGGTTACAATAGCATCTTACAATAATGTATAATGAAAAATAGTATTCTTGAAAAACTAAAAAATGGGGGGGGTAATGGCATGTATGCAATGAATAGAGAAACGGTATTAAAAAGACTGAGAGACTTTGATGCAGCAGCCAAAGAACGTATAGGACAAATAGAGCCAAAACCAAGAGTGGTGATAATGGGTGGAAGCGCATTACTGCTTTTAGGAAGGCTAGATCGAGTAACACATGACATCGATATCTTAACTGTGCCTAGAGAACTTAACGAGTTAATTGTCAAGTATGATATGAATTCTGGAGTAAAAGCTTATATTGACTGTCTTCCATATAACTATGAAGACAGGCTTGTAATTATAGACATAGGTGATACTTGCCTAGAATATTTGACACCATCTTTAGAAGATCTTGTTGTAACCAAGCTATATGGAATGCGCCCACCAGATATAGAAGACCTAAGAAGTGAAGAGATTGTCGAGAAGATGGATTGGGAGCTATTAGAGTTTTTGGTGTTTGATAAAGATGAAGCCAAAGCCAGCTCATTATCGGAGCGCAGGTACATAGAAATGACCAAATCTTTTATGCAGTATAAAAAGGAGTTTTATCATGAGGGAATTAACATTCCAAGGATTTCTTAAAAACTACATAAGAACACTGAGCGATACCAGCACGCTTAGTATAAGCAGGTTAGCAAAGGAAGTTTTGCCAAACAAGAGCAGGATTGCTGAGCCGCTGTATCTCTATGCCGTCATTATCGGAGATAATGATCGCTTGGCAAAACTGACATCGGTTGCTTACTACAAAAGCGAATTTGAGGACTTGAATTCAAGTTTCACCACGCGTGAGAAACTACTCGACGCTCTGGAAAAAAATAGCAGTACAATTCCACCAAGATATCAAAAGGTTTTTAATACTTATGTTGCACAAAAAAACAGAATAAATACTGACAGGGAATATTGCTTAAGCGCCAGAAACACGATTCGCAATCTACAGCAAGAGTTGCACGTAACCAATTATCGTTTATATAAAGACCTAGAACTCAACCCAGGAAATGTCAACAACTATTTGCGTAACGGAACGGTAGCCCATATAAGCAGAGCAACCGTACAAAAAATACTAAATTATCTACGAGCTATAGAAGCGAAAGGCTTGATGCGGATGTAAAATCAGCGGTTTGCCAGCAAAGGATTCTATCTGAAAAGCTTCCATTCCTCAAACACAAGGCATCATCTGAATAACCTTGCCATCAAGAGTCTTACCATTAGCTTTCTTGTTCCTTTTAACCCCATCAGAACCCCATGTTCCCCACTGCTTAAAAAAGAACGCCACATCTTGCTCTTGAGCCTGGCGCAAAACAGAGCGCACCCACTCAGGCTTCATAGGTCGAGCCTTATGTCCACTCTCACCACCAACAATAACCCAATCAATACCGGACAAGTCAATCATGCCGAGGTCTTCGACCAGCGGTTCACAAGATAAAAACCGAATCGATGCTTCAACACCACGCAAAAAATCGATACGTCCAATTTCTGATCGGGCCTCAACAGTCACTCCAAGCCAGACATTGTCAGGAATAGCATTATGGGCAAAGTATTCCGTCATTCGAGCAGCGCGTTTTGTTAGGATTTGATAACGATGCTGTTGGGTCTTTAGAATAGTATCCATAACCTTATCAAGAAAGGAGAAAGAAACATCTTCGTGAAACAAGTCAGCCATTGAGCAAACGAAAATGGTATGTGGCTTAATCCAGTTAAGTGGTTCATCAAGAGTGCTTTCATGCACAGTTGGTCTGAACCCGTTTTCGTACTTGGCAACACTCATCGCATGGAGCCTGTTGGTCATCGTTTCAGCATAGCAATGAGCACAACCAGTTGATATCTTGGTGCACCCAGTTACCGGGTTCCAAGTTTTGTCAGTCCATTCAATTTTTGTGGCGCTCATTGTAAGACTCTTTTCTTGAGAATATGATCCTCGGCAACTTTTTTGGCTAGCCTTTGTGCTTTTATGCTTGGATTTGCAACTGCAAAGCAGAACATAAACAAAGGACTCCTCTTTGTATTGTATAGAAGCCTAGGGTTATCTGCTACATACGGAAAAATACTCTTTAGTCTCTCAACAATATAAACTGCAAGTTCTTTAGTATTTATGTCTTTTATCATGCGTTCTTTGTCATCAAACATCGAAGTTTGAAGATCAGCTCTGTAAATGCGATCCTCCCAATCTGAGTTACCAAATACGTCATTTAGCTTGGCTCTCCAGCTATCAACAATGCCTTTCTTTGGGAGCATTCTCTGCGTAGCGCTAAATGGAAACAAGTACCATAAGTCAATAGCTTCAGTTTTAGCAATGGCTTCAAGAGCAGCCCATTTTACTTCTGTGGCACAAGGATCAAGAAATAGAACTGCTCTGTTCTTTAGCCAGAACTCTGTATCTGCACAAATCTCGATTAGCTTATCATTGCAATCTGTATTATAAACTGTGACTCGAGATGCTAGTTCTGGAAATTCAGAATCAACGATATGTTTCAACTCTTGAGCATAGTCAGCCTTTTTCTCAATAAATATATATTTATCAAACTTGCTTTTTGCTTGCAGAGCAATCCGGGCAGAACCACTAACCTCTTCAAGGCTGCCACTGGTTTCAATTTTTCCGCATCCTGCGAAGGCATCAATATAAACTTTTCCAAACTTTTGGTCTTTTAAAGCAGCCAAGTAAAAAGTTAAATAATCTGAAAGGATATCTAACTTTTCTATTGTCCAGTCACCACCAAATTTCTGTGAGTTTCCCATTTCGAACCCCATTCATGAGAAATGTTTCAAGATGACAATGATAGCATATATAGATAGCAAAAGAACATTTCATATATAGAAATAGTAGATATTCTGCCAAACAGTCTTCAGCGATAAGGCTTTTCAGTTGGTCATTTATCAGGTAAAACATTTTTACATAATGATAATAGAATGGCGCTGAAGACAATTTTAATCGCTCTAATTATTAGAGTAACTGAAGTGAAAACAATAGATGTAGAACTATGTTGTCATGTTAAGCTAATCATGAATAGTTCTTACAAGAGAACATTATGTCTTAGTGAGCAAACTATACATTGTTTTAAATAATTAGATTTGATGTAGTTTCACAATGAGGGCTTAAGAGTTAACAATAGGAAATTTGATACAGTTTGGGGTGAATAAGTGAGCAGCGAAACGTTTGCATTGCAATGTGGTATAAACATTCCTAGTGAAATACTTTCTGCTATAGAGAATGACAGTCTTGTATTATTCGTAGGGGCTGGAGCGTCCTATGGGGAGCCATCAAACCTCCCTCTGTTTAATGAGTTAGTGCGCGAGATTTGCAAAATAACTTGTCACCCGGAATTATCTCCTCCCGAAGAAGGGCAGGATGGCGCGCAAAAAGACGAGAAGACGTCAGGCTGCAAAGAGAGCTATGACTCAATTCTTGGTCGTATTAATGACGATATGGGTGTCGAAGCGAAGAAAGTGCATAAAGAAATATACGAGATCTTGTCTAAAGCAAAACATGTCAATGAAACGCATCGGGCAATTGTTCGCCTTGCGTTTACGACGAGGACTTTCAGAGTAGTTACCACCAACCAAGACTGTCTGCTAGAAAGCGATGAATTATATCCTACAAATAATAAGCCAAGAATCTACGATGCTCCTGCATTGCCGCAAGGAGATGAATTTCAAGGACTAGTAAATTTGCATGGCAGCATCAGAAATCACAAAGAAATGATCTTCACAGATAGAGATTTTGGAAAGGCGTATCTAACAAAGCAATACTGCAGTAAATTCTTGTCTGAACTTTTTACATGCTTTACAGTTTTATTCATAGGCTTTGGTTATGATGACCCAGTTATGAAATACCATTCAAGAGGATTAGGAGTTTGTAAGCGTTATGTGATAACTGATAAACCAGAGAAAGAAAGCTGGAAAATCTTAGGAATTACTCCTATCAAGTATGAGACCGGCAAACGCGAAAAAGTCACTTGTGCTATTAATGAGCTTGCACAGCATTTTTCGCTAAAGTACGACGAAAAAAGGGAACTGATGAAGCTAATTGCTCAGAAGGATCCTAGCCAACTCAGTGCGTATGAGCATTCTTTACTTGCCGGCACATTGTTTTCAGACAAATCAGATGACCTTAATTTGATAGTTTGGTTTTTTAACAATACAAACGACTATCATTGGTGCAAATATTTTGAAGAGAATGAAAAGCTCGCAGGGCAAATGTTTTTCAACAGGTATTTAAGTACGAAGACTATGACAGTAAGACCACAATAATTGCCAATTGGTTTAACAAAATATGTTTTCTTCAAGGTGATGAAGAGGCAATCTCATATGGCATAGAAAAACTTACCGACTCTTCCTGGTTGTGGAATGACTTTTATTGGGGAACTATTCTAGAGTTATTGGTAAATCCAAATGTGTCTGAAGATATAATCTCTAAGCTTTCGTTAATTTGTGCAAATAGATTAAATGGTTACCAGATAAAAAAGAAAGCTGGAATAGCTACATTTGGGTATTTAATGAAAGCATTTTCCTTGAGCGACTATTTAGTTCGTGGCATAACAATGCATAGACATAAGCTTCTGTTTCCTGTTCTTTTGGACAAGATTACCCAGCCGGAAGTGGTCAGTCAAAAAAACCTGTTTTATGGTATAGACGAGACTGGGGCAAGAGTTTATATGGATGTTCGATTTCCTGGAGATAGCGAGACGGTAAACTTTGCATTGAGTAAGTGGTGGGAAAATGAGAAAGCTCATATTGATCTGTATTCACAGGTTCTTGACATTCTCACTCGAAATATCGAGATCTACTATGGGTACATAAAAAGTATTGGCTCGGACGCATTTTATGATATGATCTCCTGCGATGTGGATAACTTTATCTCTGGGAACATGCCTGAATACGGAAATTATTGTGTAATAAAAATAATTAGGGAAATACTAATAAAAAGCGAAGAAAGTGTGCGGAAGCAGTTTTTAAGCAAGTATGCAGATTGTAAAGACTCAATACTCGTGAGGCTTAAATTGCTTGCGGTGGAAAAGAGTGAAGAACTCACGGCAAATGAAAAGATTATCTGGTTGATTGAAAACGAGCTTTTACTACAAGTAAGAAAGAATGTTTTTGCTGACTTTGAAGTATATGAGATTCTGAGGTCAAACTTGCAAGCTGTGTCAGAGCAAACTAAAAACAGATTACTACGTTATATTGAAGCACCCGGAGACGATAATAACTCAGAGACAATCGATTCCAGTTGGTTACGATATGAACTGTGTTGTTGGATAAAAGGAGTTGCCAAGTCTTGGCAAAAGGATATAAACCCCCTTATATCTAAGTATAAAACAAAAAGCTATTTGACCGAGAAAATGAGTCCTTTATCGCGGCAAGCTAGATTTTCTGATGTTTCAGAGGTTGCACCAGCTAAAGACAAGAATGAATTCTTGCAAGAGCTTGAGGATAATCCAAGCAAGGCAATGAGTGATCTCCTAAACAAGCGATTACCTAATGAGCATCTAGTAGCTTTTGAGGGTCTTGAGACTGGTAGCTCACGATACCAGACTATTTCTGAGACCATAAGCCAAGACCCAAGCTTATCAATCAAACTGTGGGATGAAAGCCAGAATCTAGCTAACATTAATTACGAGCCTCGTGATGTACGCTTGACCATATTAGAAGTATTAAGAGAAATAATGGATTACTCTCAGGCAGAGAAAATGATAGAAAAAGTGCAATGTATGATTCAAGAAGACGAACCAAGCGACAATGACCTTCATGCATTGTTCCTCTACTTGCGACATTGCTCAAAGGGTAAAGAATATTCTGACGTTGACCATGCTCTTAATAAAATAACAGAGATATGCGAGAGCATATGGGATATGAATCAAGAAAGAGTTACGTACACACATGATAACGAGAATCCTTCTAGGATGAGCTTCTCATACTGGCCTTTCTTGTTAAGTGAAACATTGATTGCAGTAATACAAAACTTGAATAGTTGTGATAAATATATGACTGTAAGAATGCGTGTAGTCGCATTGATACAAATCATAATGCAGGGCGAAAGTGATGCATCAAAAGTTGCAGCATTTCGTCTATGTGTCAGCTTCTACACAATTTTTTACTATGATGAGGACTTTGGAAACAACACACTAATACCATATTTTAACGAAGCGCCCGTTAAGGGCACTGCAAGGTGGTTCGCTTGGGCAGCACTCATTCTTTATCAAAATTTTGATATTTCGATTCTTAATAGCGGTCTTTTAGAAACCATTATGCATACCAAGAAGGAAATCAGTGATCAGCTGACTGACACTGAGCTGCTAAGGTGTTATCAAAAATTATTGTTTAGAATACTCTCATATTGTGATTTAGATGATAAAACGAAGTTGGAATTACAAATATTTATATCTAGAGACGAGATTCTATCTTCTGGAGTGATGTCGCATGTCTACAGGATTTCAGTTAGCGAAAAAATGGTTGATATATGGGAGAGATGGCTAAAGGATTATGTTAAGAACCGATTACTGAACCGTCCAATAAAACTGACATGGAGAGAATTTTCAACAATAATCAACATTGCGCTGGAGCCCAGCATGGTTATGAAAGATATCACAGATGCAATCATTGAATCTAAGCAGGTAATAGATTTTGCAGCAAACGCCTCTGATGACCTACGCTTTTCTCATGACATCTTAGATAAAATGAGCGAAGCTCAGCTCGAGTCACTTATTGAATTAATATGTTACATACTTGGACATCACACTGGAGATATCGGTTATTGGTTCAGGAGGAGCGTTTTTGAAATCTGCAAAGAAGTCAATCCGTCTTACCAAAAACAACTGCTTGAAGCGTGCGAAGAAGCAGGAGTGTCCTTGATAGTTGTTTAGTAAAGATTGTCCATATATGGGGACTCAGTTTAGGGGCTTTTGCCCTAGTATGGAATCAGACACATTACAATATGTTCTATAGGTACACCAATATGAAGATACGTACGGTACAATTCACTTATTGTCTGAATCATACACAAATATGGCAATAATAAATGCCTTTTGGACGTTGATGTTAAATGGATTTGAGCGACAACCTCCTCTAAGGTATGAATAGAGTCAATTGTTTTAATAGTTAATATCCTGATCGATACCATCATGAGATTGAATGAAGGCAAAAGCTAATACGATGTCAAAACTCGAAAAGATAACAACAGGCAGCATGGTAAGAGGTATCGTCTTCGGCGATTCCGTTACGATCATAGCAACGAAGTGGTACGGCAGCGGTGTCCTTGAAATCACTTATAAAGACAGCAACGGGACGCTCGGAAATCAACTACTTTATCGCGAGAACGAAGAAACCATCGAAGTGGTAGACCCAAGCCTCCCCTGGAGCTTTGATGCGGATGCATACCAGCTGCGTCTCGTGTCCGAAGCATACCGTATCCATCTGGCGCATTTGTTCGATCCCTATCTGGCGGTACACACATCCGCCATCGAGCCACTTCCACATCAGATTTCAGCGGTCTATCAAGACATGCTCCACAAGCTGCCACTTCGCTTTATCCTCGCAGATGACCCTGGGGCAGGCAAAACCATTATGACAGGGCTTTTGATCCGAGAAATGGTGGTACGCGGAGACCTAAAACACTGCATGATTGTGTGTCCAGGAAGCCTCGCTGAGCAGTGGCAGGATGAACTGTTCGGCAAGTTCGGACTCCGTTTTGAGATCATCACGAACGACAGACTGGAGGCGGCGGCCACCGGCAACGCATTCTTGGAAACGAACTTGTGCATCGCACGGCTCGACAAGCTCTCTCGCAATGAGGCCATACAAGAAAAGCTCAAAGCAACCGAATGGGACTTGATCGTTGTTGACGAGGCACACAAAATGTCTGCGACGGTATGGGGTGGCGAGGTCAAATACACAAAGCGCTTCAACCTCGGAAAGTTGCTCGGAGGTATCACCCGCCATTTTTTGCTACTCACAGCCACACCCCATAATGGCAAAGAAGAGGATTATCAGCTCTTTCTCTCGCTCGTCGATCCCGATAGGTTCGAAGGAGTTGCAAGAAACGCCCAGCAGACCGTGGATGTATCCGACATCATGCGAAGGCTCATCAAGGAAGAGCTCCTTAAATTCGATGGCACCCGCTTGTTTCCAGAGCGTCGTGCCTACACGGTTAACTACGAATTATCCCCGCTTGAAGCCCAGCTCTACACTGATGTGACAAACTACGTGCAAGAGGAGTTCAATCGAGCAGACAACCTCAATAATGACCGCCGGTCTTCGGTAGGGTTTGCCCTCACCAGCTTACAACGAAGACTTGCTTCGTCACCCGAGGCCATATATCAATCCATACGCCGTAGGCGAGAGAAGTTGGAAGCAAGGCTTGCAGAAGAACGACTTGGCAAACGCGTGGGCGACCTTGCCTATGATGCTCCCTACGATGATGATTATGATGAAGACGATTACACAGCAGAGGAAGCTGAAGCAACAGAAGAGGAGTTCACCAGCAAGTCTTCAGCTGCGGCAACGATCGCTGAGCTTGAGGCCGAGATAACGATTCTTAAAGAGCTTGAAAAACTTGCCTCTAAGGTCAGAGCGAGCGGCGAAGACAGAAAATGGGATGAACTCTCAAAGCTGCTTCAAGATGATATGCGCATGTTCAGCGATGACGGCATGAGAGAAAAGCTCATCATCTTCACCGAATACCGTGACACCTTGAGCTACCTTGCCAGTCGCATTCGTTCGTTGTTGGGCAGCGATGATGCCGTTGTGGTCATCCATGGCGGTGTGTTGCGCGATGAAAGACGCAAGGTTGAGGAGCGGTTCAGGCAGGATAAGGAAGTGCGCATTCTGCTTGCCAACGATGCAGCGGGAGAAGGCATCAACCTTCAACGGGCGCATCTCATGGTCAACTATGACCTCCCTTGGAACCCGAACCGTCTGGAGCAACGTTTCGGGCGCATCCATCGTATCGGACAAACGGAGGTCTGCCACCTTTGGAACCTCATCTCGCAGGAAACGCGCGAAGGGCACGTATTCATGAGGCTCTTCGATAAGATAGAGCAGGAACGCACGGCACTCGGTGGCAAGGTCTTCGACATTCTCGGAAAGATCAACTTCACAGGCAGACCCTTGCGCGACCTGCTGATAGAGGCGATTCGTTATGGCAACGACCCGAAAACCCGTGCTCGCATGGATGAAGTCGTAGATAGTGCCCTTGACCGTGAGTACTTGGAATCCCTGCTTAAAGAATATGCCCTCACCGAAGACATCATGGATGTTCATCGCGTAAGTGAGATTCATGAAGAACTTGTGCGCATGGAGGCGCATAAGCTGCAACCCCATTTTATCGAGGCTTTCTTCATCGAGGCGTTTAGCTCCCTCGGAGGAAAGATACGCAAAAAGGAAGACGGGCGTTACGAAATAACTTCTGTACCTCATGCCATCAGGAATCGCGATATGCAGATTGGCTTCGGTGTGCCCGTACTCAGACGCTATGATCGCATCTGTTTTGATAAAGAATTCTGTAACATCCAGTCCCAGATACCGGCAGAGCTGGTCTCGCCGGGGCACCCGCTCCTTGAGGCTACTTGCGAGCTTATTAGAGAACAGAATTCCGATATCTTGAAGCGCGGAGCAATCCTCGTTGACCAATCCGACTACGGCAAAGAAGCACGACTGCTTTTCTATATCGAAGACTCTATTCAAGATGGCACGACGCTTGCTAGCAGCGCAAAGCGTGTAATCTCAAAGCGTCTCCACTTCATAGAGATAAAGGAAGATGGAACAAAGACCAATGCGGGATATGCCCCCTATCTCGATTACGATGGTCTAGCCGACGATGAGAAGGCCGCTGTTCGCACATACCTTGAAAGCCAGGCGTGGCTCAAATCGAACATAGAAGAGCTCGCCCAGGAATTCGCCATCACCGAACTCATCCCTGCTCATTTTGCAGAAGTAAAAACGCGCAGGGTAGCCATGGTCGATAAGACCACAAAAGCGGTGAAGGATAGGCTGACCGCGGAAATCCAGTATTGGGACTTTCGTGCCGCTGAGCTCAAACAGCAAGAAGCGGCGGGCAAGACCAACAATAGGCTCAACTCAAAAAACGCTTCTCGCCGTGCCGAAGAGCTCGAAGCGCGTCTGCATAAACGGATGGATGAACTCGATAAAGAGCGCATCCTCTCTCCCGCTCCACCTCATATCGTCGGCGGGGCGCTCATCATCCCCAAAGGCTTGCTCTACGAGCTGACGGGTACAGCGGAGTATAAGCCCGATATCAGCAGTGGGGACAAACGCCAAGTAGAATACGCTGCTGTAGATGCGGTTATGAAGATCGAACGAAATCTTGGCTTTGCGCCTGTTGACGTTTCAGCCGAGAAACTAGGCTACGATGTTGAGTCGGGAAGACCGGCAGATGCAAATAAGCCTTTAGCTGACTTGAGGCTCATTGAGGTAAAAGGCCGTGCCAAGGGTGCCACGACGATAACGGTAACAGCAAATGAAATCCGCTATGCGCTGAACAAGCCCGAGGAGTTCATCCTCGCTATCGTTGAAGTAGATGGCGACAAGACGCAGACGGTCTATTTAAAGCGACCGTTCAGTACCGCACCGGATTTTGCCGAGAAAGCACGGATATTTGAAATGGATGACCTCATTGCGAACGCTGAGGTTGTGCTTGAGACAAGCTTTGGACATCAAGCGATTGCTAAGGAGTCATGATGACGAGGGATAAGTTAACAAAAGACACGAGCAAGCTGGATGCGCCAGAGCAGGATAAGCTCATTGTTTACGAGAACATACGAGCAGTGTTTGCTCAGGCAAGAACGTCGGTTGCGACGCATATCAATGTGACTATGGTGAGTGCGTATCATGAGGTGGGGCGACATATCGTTGAAGCCGTAGGTGAGCGAGCCGAGTATGGACGCAATCTGCTGGCCTATCTATCAGAGCTGCTCACAGTGGAATTCGGCAAGGGTTTTACGGAGCGCAACTTACGAGCAATGCGCCAATTTTATGAAACCTTTCCAATTCGGCACACACTGCGTGCCGAATTGAGCTGATCGCACTATCGTTTGCTCATGCGCGTTGACGACAAGAGCCGTCGTGAGTTCTACCTTAAGGAATGCTCGGAATCCGGCTGGACGACACGTCAGCTGGAGCGACAGATCAACTCGCTTTATTACGAGCGCCTGCTTTCAACACAAAAAGAGAACCGTGCAAAAATCGAGGGAGAGATATTCAAACTTGAGCCAGCAAGAGAGCCGGGGTTCTTTCTTAAAGACCCCTATGTTTTAGAGTTTCTTGATCTTAGAGAAAACAAGCAATACAGCGAGGGGCAGCTTGAGCAGGGGCTCATCGATAGCTTGCAAGAGTTTTTGCTTGAGCTTGGCAAAGGGTTCTCTTATGTGACACGACAAAAGCGCATAAGCACAGACGATGGCGAACATTACTACATTGACCTCGTGTTCTACAATTACCTGCTCAAATGTTTTGTGATCATAGACCTCAAGGTGGGCAAGCTTACCTATCAAGATGTAGGGCAAATTGATTTTTATGTAAGGCTCTTTGATGAGAAAGTAAAGCAAAGCGATGATAATCCAACTATCGGCATAGTTCTGGTAACAGATAAATCGGAGAGCATCGTCAAATACTCTGTCCTTGCCGATAAAGATAACCTCTTTGCGTCAAAATACAAGTTATACCTACCATCAGAAGAAGAATTACTGGCAGAGCTGCAACGTGAACGTGCACTCATAGAGCGCAATATTGAAGAAGGCGAAACGAAGTGACTGAGAAGAAAAAGCTGATAGAAGTGGCGCTGCCGCTGGAAGCAATCAACAAAGAGAGTGCGCGGGAGAAATCGATACGCCACGGACATCCGTCTACATTGCATCTGTGGTGGGCACGTCGTCCCTTAGCCGCGGCTCGTGCCGTCATCTTCTCTTCACTTGTAGATGACCCCTCATCGCACCCCGAAGAGTTTCCGACCGAAGAAGCGCAAGCGGCGGAGCGGCAGCGACTTTTTAGCCTCATCGAGGAATTGGTCAAATGGGAGAACTCGAACAACCAGGAGGTGCTCGATAGGGCGAAGGCGGAGATTTGGAAATCAACCGATGGCAACCCACCGCCACTGCTCGATCCCTTTGCGGGTGGTGGGGCAATACCGCTTGAGGCTCAGCGTTTGGGGCTTGAGGCACATGCCAGTGACCTCAACCCGGTGGCGGTGATGATAAACAAAGCCATGATCGAGATTCCACCAAAATTTGCTGGACAACCTCCGATCAACCCTGATGATCGCATGAGCCGCATGGAGAGCGAATGGAAGGGTGCCGAAGGGCTTGCAGCCGACGTGCGCTATTACGGTGAGTGGATGAAGCAGGAAGCCTTCAAGCGTATCGGGCACCTTTACCCAAAAGTGAAAGTACCAAAAGAGCAAGGCGGCGGAGAGGCGACCGTTATTGCCTGGATTTGGGCGAGGACGGTGAAGTGCCCTAATCCGGCTTGTGGGTGCGAGATGCCGCTGGCGAGCAGCTTTGAACTTTCTAAAAAGAAGGGGAAGGAAGCTTATATTGAGCCAGTCATTGAGGGTAAGACTATTCGCTATGAGGTGAAATACGGAAAAGAGGCGCCTGAACCACCAAAAACGGGGCGAGGACAATTCAAATGCATATGTTGCGGGCAAGTTGCTAGAGGTGAGTATATCCGTACTGAATTTGCCGCCAAACGTTCCGACGTGCAGCTAATGGCTATTGCTGCTGAGGGCAGTAACGGGCGTATCTACATCAAGCCTGATACCGAGCAGATCAATGCGTCTGTATGCCCTTTGCCAGCCTGGAAGCCAGAAGCGGACATGAATACGAAGAGCACCGATTTAGTTAGCGGCCGTGGCTATGGGTACACGCAATGGTATGAACTATTTACAAATCGTCAGCTATATACGCTTTCAAACTTGCTGGAGACAGTCAAGGAGGTCCAAAAACAGATTCTCAAAGTGGGTGGTGCGGAGGATTATGCGTCTGCTGTAGCAGTGTATTTGTCATTTGCTTTAAACAAGCTTGTGGATAGGTGCTCTTCGTTTTGCACTTGGGATAACAGCGTGAAAATGGAGGCGTTACGAAACACATTTGGAAGACAAGCAATTGCAATGACATGGGATTTCGCGGAAGGCAACCCATTCAGTAAATCTTCTGGCTGCCTAAGTAACTGTGTGGAGTGGGTCGCAAAGTGCGTCTATCAATTACCTTCAGACATTGTGGGGCGTGCTACTCAACATGAGGGGCAGGTAGACAATGGCTTGCGAGACATCATGGTCTCAACTGACCCGCCCTACTACGATAACATTGCCTATGCGGATTTAAGCGACTTTTTCTATGTCTGGCTTCGTCAGTCTCTACAAATTGCGTATCCAGAATTATTCCGTACTATGCTTGTGCCTAAAAGCGAAGAACTCACGGCTATGCCATATCGTTTTGATGGCAGCAAGGCAAAGGCCAATGTGTTTTTTGAGGAGGGTATGTTACAAGCCTTTAGGCAGATAAACGTCTATGTTAGAGCCGATATACCCACTACCGTCTATTATGCCTACAAACAAAGCGAGAGCGACGACGAAAACAACACTGCTTCTACTGGCTGGGAGACAATGCTGTCAGCAATCATGCAGGCTGGTTTTGTAATAACAGGTACTTGGCCAATGAGGACAGAACTTTCGAATCGCATGATTGGTATGGGAACCAACGCCCTCGCATCCTCCATAGTTCTCGTCTGTCGCAAGCGCCCAACAGATGCACCCACGACAACTCGCCGCGACTTCATCAATGCCCTCAAACGTGAGCTCAAACCTGCGCTCGACAAGCTACAGGAATCAAACATCGCTCCTGTCGACCTTGCGCAGTCTGCCATTGGTCCGGGTATGGGCGTGTATTCGCGTTACTCGAAGGTGCTTGAAGCGGACGGCTCGCCGATGGGAGTGCGCAGTGCGCTTCAAATCATCAACCAAGAGCTTGATGCTTACTTCAACGCACAGGACGGAGAACTTGACCGTGACAGTCGTTTCTGTGTTGATCTTTACTCGCAGTACGCATTCAATAGTATGAAGTTCGGTGATGCCGACGTGCTTGCGCGTGCAAAGAACACCTCGGTGGATGCGCTGGCAACTAAAGGCGTTTTGTCTGCCCAAAAAGGCGTTGTGCGTCTATTAACGCGTGAAGAGATACCCGAGAAGGTCGATAGCTCGGAGCGGGTGATCTGGCTACTCACCCAACAGCTCACCCGCTCGATGGAGACTGGCGGCATTACCGCTACGGCGCGTATCGTTGCAAATATGCATGGCGTTAACGTTGAACACGCTAAAGCGCTTGCTTATCGCCTGTTCCAGATAGCGGAGCGCAAGGGCTGGGCACAGGAAGCCTTCGCCTATAACTCGCTTGTTATCGCTTGGCCCGAGATTCTCATCCAAGCAGCAAGCTTGAGAGAGATCAAGCCTGAACAAATGACATTTGATCTATAACATTATGTACATAAAAGATGCTTTTCTAGCAAGGAGACAAGATGAGCGATATCAAACAGAGCAATCAAGCTATTGTCGGGGAGGGTTTTCGTTTTCTTTTAGAGGCACTTGCACCATATATCGCAATGGAATTGCAGCGATCATATGGCAATAATTGGTGGAATGACGGTGTTCTTGCCAAGCTTTATGAAGATCAGTGTCGAGACTTACCCAGAAAAGGCGAATGGGCTGCCCTAGTAGATTCCCTTGACATCCAGCGCGCCCTCATACTCTTTGCCGATGCCAACTGGAATGAGGTCTTTAAGAAAAAGCTTTCCAGTGAATACCGCTCTTGGGCAAAAGAGCTTACCATCACTCGTAACAAGTGGGCCCATGCAGGCGGTGAAGATTTCAACGAGAACGATACCTGGCGAGCACTTGATACTATGGCTCGGCTTATAGAACAAATTGACGAAGAAAATGCTGAAATCATTCGCGGTCTTTTGCGCAAGTCTCGCTATGGTTCAGAAGGCGGATCGACCTCTGTAACAGAAAACCTTAGTCAGCAGCCTGCCCGGGAAAGAAAGAATACAGGTATTCTTACCAAGAGTCCCGATTCAGCGCTCAAGGGCTGGCGTGAGGTCATGGAACCTCACCCGGATGTTGCGCAGGGAAGGTACCGCAACGCTGAGTTCGCAGCAGACCTTGCCCAGGTGGCCCGTGGTGAGGGTTCTATTGAATATCGCGACCCCGTCGAGTTCTTCGGGCGCACCTATGTGACTGAAGGCATGAAAGGTTTGCTCGCTGAAGCACTGGAGCGAGTCTGTGGCATGGAGGGTGGCGAGCCCGTTATCCAACTGAAGACCGCGTTCGGTGGCGGCAAGACCCACAGTATGCTTGCACTGTATCACATGCTGCGTGGCACCGTGCCCGCAGAGAAGATTCCTGCTATCAAGCCCGTCCTTGATTCGCTCGGCCTCACATCCATTCCAAAAGCCAATGTTGCCGTACTCGTTGGTACTGCGCTCGATCCTACAAAAAATAAGCGACCGGCAAATCTTCCCGGTGTCACCATCAACACGCTTTGGGGCGAGATTGCTGCACAGCTCGCCCTTTCGTCAGGTAAGCCGGAAATATATGACATTATCAAAGAATCGGATAAGAAGGGGGTCGCTCCCGGGTCGGAGGTGCTCAAGAATCTTCTCGATGCCTGCGGTCCCTGCCTCGTGCTGATAGACGAGCTGGTTGCCTATGCAAAGAAGATATACGGCGTTGATGGCTTGCCGGCAGGCAGTTTCGATAATCTGATCTCCTTCATCCAGGAAATAACCGAGGCGGCAAAGGCAAGCAAGAACAGTCTTGTTGTTGCCTCCATACCTGAGTCCACCATCGAGATCGGTGGTGAGGCGGGTAAGATCGCACTTGAGACCATAGAGCACACTTTTGGCAGGATGGAATCCATCTGGAAACCCGTTGCCGCAAGTGAAGGCTTTGAGGTCGTGCGGCGCAGACTTTTCCTTGACTGCAAAGACCCTGAAGCCCGTGAGGCGGTCTGCTCTGCTTTCAGCAGGATGTACAACGATTATTCCTCAGACTTTCCCATCGAGTCGAAGGAGTTGACTTATCGTGATCGTATGATTTCGTGTTATCCAATACATCCTGAAATTTTTGATAGGCTATATGAGGATTGGGCATCTCTTGAGCGCTTTCAGAGGACGCGCGGAGTACTGCGACTTATGGCAAGTGTTATCCATGAGTTATGGATGGGTAACGACGAAGGTCTCATGATCATGCCCGGTTCGGTTCCGCTTGACGTTCCTTCTGTTCGCGACGAACTCACCCGCCATCTCGATGAGGGTTGGAATTCTGTTGTAGATACCGAGGTGGATAGTAAGAACTCCGAGCCATACCGCAAGGACAAAAATAATTCTCGTTATGGAAAGTTGCTTGCAATGCGACGTGTTGCGCGCACCATTATGTTAGGGAGTGCGCCAAGTGCAAGAGATGCTTCAGTGCGCGGTATCGAAGCTTCACGTGTTCGCTTGGGCGTGGTGCAGGCTGGAGAGGATAGAGACATCGCAGTATTTAATGATGCTTTAGGCACATTAGCTTCTTCGCTATCTTACCTCTATCAAAACCAGTCAGGTGATCGTTTCTGGTATGACACAAGACCCACACTGCGCAAGTTGGTTTCTGACAGAGCGGCAAACATTTCAAAGATAGATGTTGAATATGAGATAGAAAAGCGATTGAAAAAGACTCGCAAGGAAGCACCCTTTGCCGGTGTTCATGTGTGCCCTGTTTCGTCTCTGGATGTTCCTGACGAACAGGCTGCACGGCTAGTCGTATTGCCACCGGAGCACCTCTACAAGAATGGGGATGATACGTGTGCGGCAATAGTTGTCGTCAACGACATGTTAAACAACCGCGGCACTTCACCGAGGATTTACCGCAATATGATCACTTTTGTTGCGCCCGGTCAAGATACGATGTCTTCTCTCAAGCAAGAGGTGCAACAATACTTGGCTTGGGAATCTGTTGCGGTTGACAAAGAGTCACTGAATCTCGATACCGCTCAAATGAGGCAAGTTGATAGCAGCCTCAAGCGAAGCAGCGAGACCGTGGAGATGAGGATTCAGGAGACATATCACTGGTTGCTGGTTCCCTATATCGATAGAAGCGGTGAGCTTAAGACCGTACACTGGGACGCAATAAATATTGCAGGTGGCAGCGATAGTATTGTCACAAAGGCTGCGAAAAAAATGGCGCAAAACGAAGCTCTGATAAGCAAATGGGCTCCAGCCTTGCTCTTAATGGAGCTCGATAACCTGCTCTGGAATGGGGATGCGGATATATCCATCAAGAAGCTCTGGGAGCAACTGTGCACCTATTGCTATCTGCCTCGTCTCGCCAGTTTCTCAGTGCTTGAAGATGCCATTCGTGTTGGCGTTTCATCGGATGAGTATTTCGGATATGCCGCGATGGTCGCTGATGGCCACTATGTCGATCTTAGACTAGGCGAGTATCTTGGTATGGTTGATGCTTCCGGGCTTCTGGTCAAACTCTCTGTGGCAAAGGAGCAAAAGGATGCTGAGGCCAAGGCTGCCGAAGAAAAACTAGAGATCATAGTTGACGATAATCCAAATGCCTCAAGGGCTAGTGATGGAGTGGAACCTGCGGATAGTAACTATGCGCACATAACGGGCACAGATTTAGTTGATGGCAATGCTGGCGCGAGTGCTTCATCTAGCGCACCATCAGCCCCAAATAACACTCGTTTTTATATGACCGCCAAACTCGACCTCACAAGGATCAACCGCGACGTTCAAAACATCGTCGAAGAGATAATCCGCCACATTGCCGCCGAAGACGGCATTGTGGACGTATCGCTTGAAGTCAACGCCGAGATTGCGGGCGGAATATCACCTCAAACAGTAAGAGCGGTATCGGAGAACTGCAAGACCTTGAAGATCACGGATTTCGGGTTTGATAGGTGACTATTGAAGCAGACTTAGTTTTCAACCGGGTGCTTCTCACAAAAACATGAGGCAAGAAAGAGCAGATTTGTTAGTTGTCGGGCATTGGAAAGAGAGCGTGATGCCAGATGCTGAGCGTGAAGCTAAATATCCCAGAGGATATTATCGAGAAACAGATAGAGCATGCGAAGTCCGTACTTGTGGTGAATCACGAGACTCTTGGAGCACTGGCAACAAATCTGCATCGATACTATCAGGATGTTCGCAGGATACGTTCAAAGACCGTCGATTATCTTGCCTATTGGTATCTCATAAATACTCCGACTGTTACTGTGGGGCTTAACACGAAGGGCGGCATTCCTTTTTGGGCAGTGACAAAAAGCGCTCTTTTAGACGACGCCATTCTTTCACTATCGCTACTTCTCGACAGGAAAGCGAAGCATGGGACTGTCAGCAATCTTCGAGAGTGTCTTGAAAAGAGCCTTTTTGATTTAAGTGCCTTACCTAAGATCGACGAAGAGAGGGCGAAGCGGATTCTTGGTTGGCGAAATAAACGAGTGGCCCATGAGGATATCCAGGGTCATGTGGAGCAGTACCGTTGTGACCCTGCCATTTTAATCAGTGAGCTTGACGAACTCCTTAGCTGGATCGACGTTAATATATTTGGCAGTAACGTTGGCGATTTGCACTCGTTTTCTTCCTACTCTGTGAAAAGCAAAATCTTAGATTATGACAATCTATCCAAGACACTGTCTGCTTTGGGTTTTGAGTACTCGAAAGAATTGAGCCAGAAGATAGCAGAAGATATATCTCCCTTGCCTGAGTAAAACTTCGAGTTCAAGTATCATGTTCAATACCAGTAGTTCTTGCTTGTTGCACAGTGTCAAGAATTGTACTGACATTTTGGGGATCAGGAACTGATTGCGCTGACCGGTGATTGGTCATTTCCGATAATGCAGGTTATCGCTTGGTTATTGGTTGTCGGCGTCTGCCGTTTTCCACCCCAGATGATATGTTTATGGGTGGTTGTGTCAACACCGGTAGAAAGGGGTCAGTTTCGACCAGTATTGACAGGCATCGGTAGTCACTTCGCCACTTAGACCAACAACCTTTCAAGATACGATTCCAACTTTTCTACTAAGCTGATTTTTTTATTGGCATGAGCTCCACTCGTGCTTGTTTCAACAGATGCCAACGATTCTATGAATGACGATAAATGATAATAAATATATCAAATGGAAAATTATGGATGCTAATGTTTTTCACATAAGTATTGGCTAAAGATCATAAACAACAACCTCTTCGCGTTTGATGCGCTCAAGAAAATCTTGACTTAGGACATCGTCGGTTAACACATCAACAGGTGTGTTCAAAACTTCTTTTAGCTCTCGGCAAAATCCGGCAAGTTGTATCAATCTACGTAAGTTTCCTTTATCGATAATTCTAAAATCTATATCACTTTGGGGAGTTGCTTCTCCGCGAGCATAAGAACCAAAGACAGAAATGCGCTTCACGCCATACGCTTCAGCAATTGGCGATACTTTGTTTTCGATTTCGGTGATAGTGTACATAGCCGAATCCTTAACACTTGCCATTAATATGGATTCCCGCCTTTGCGGGAATGACAATCTGGGCTATGCCAATACTTTTGATATAGCCTATTCTTTATAACGCCGTATTCGTGCACCACTCACCCCTAAAACCCAACCTCAAACAAAAGCTTCCGCCTTGTCTCACTTTGCACCTCGCTGTTAAACGAGAAGCTACAGGCGGCACCCAGCTTACCCAAGGCAGCATCAACCTTTGCTGCAAACTTGAGCGACATCGTTAACGAACTTGAGCTATCAATGGCAATCCTGTATTCCGACAAATTGTTATGGTCACGACCAGAGTAGATCATGTCAACAAGGCGATTGATCTCAACATCGTGAGCATACCGGCGCAGTTTCGGGCGCTTAGGAGTCGAACTTCCCGCAAGCGTTTGCTTTAGCAAGATAGTGCGTTCGGTTGTCCTTGAATCGGACATCTCAACATCACTTACAGCCTTAATGCCGGCAACTTTGCCCTTTAGTCCACTCTTTCTCGACGCAACACTCTTATCCATTTTAGGTCTCTAATTCATCCATTGATTTAATGACAATCTGTCCGTCTGCAACCTGTTTGCGTGAACGCGTCAACTTGTTTCTTGAGTAAGAATTGACTGAATATAAATCATGTACTCACTTTCCTCGAAAATATAGCTGAACTACCCTCGAAAATATAGTAAAATAGTCCTCGAAAATATTTCAAAAATATTGCATCAGCTTGTAAGTAAGGTATTGTCATGACTCTTAAGCCAAGCAAATATAAACCGCGCTTGCTCGATCCCTTGCTTGACCGCAGGCTAAAGGGGTTTGGAGCCGTAGAAGTTTTGGGAACAAAATTCTGCGGGAAAACATGGACAAGCATGACACATGGGCAAAGTATAATCCACATCGACGAAGATGCCATACAGCAAATGGTACTCGTTGATGCTTCTTTGGCATTAAGCGGAGAACAACCTCATGTCATTGATGAATGGCAAGATGTTCCAAAAATCTGGGATGCTGTGAGAAGAAGGGTTGATGAGACCGGTAATAAGCGCGGACAGTTTATTTTGACGGGCTCATCCACAGTTGACAAAACAAAGGTGTCGCATAGTGGAGCAGGCAGAATTGCGAAAATGCACATGAGACCTATGAGTTTGTTTGAAAGCGGCGATTCTGATGGATCCATTTCGCTAAGTGAACTCTTTGAGGGTAAGTTCAAAACTCAGCAGGTTTCCACTGATGTGCACAATCTTGCAAGACTTATATGCAAAGGCGGTTGGCCTGCCAGCTTAGATACAAGCGAAGAGTTATTTGGAGATTTGGCTGAACAGTATTTAGAAGCACTCTTTAGCGTGAGTGCACCAAAAAAGAATCTTGATCCTCGCATTGCAAGAAGATTAGCAATATCACTTGCTCGTAACATGGGTAAGTCTGCCACATATAAAACATTATATGCGGATGTCTTCGAAACAGAGCTTTCTGTTGGCATGAACCAAAATCTCTTTAGACAAGCGCTAGATCCATACATCAGTTTTTTTAAAGAACAATACTTTATCGAAGATCAAAAAGGCTGGGATGCACCTGTTAGATCTCGTTCGCGAGTGCGCTCAAAACCTAAAAGAACCTTTGTGGATTCATCTCTTCCCGCAGCGCTGTTAGCTCAATCTCCTGAGCGGTTGCTCTATGATATGCAGTTATTTGGAAATCTATTTGAGGAGATGTGCTTACGCGACATAAGAATCTACTCGTCTGCAATGCAGCAAATTCCTGAGCCGTCTATTTTTTATTATGCTGACGCTGATGGATTGGAAGTAGATATTATTGTAGAGCTGAGCGATGGACGATGGGGAGCTTTCGAAGTTAAGCTTAGCGAGGAAAAAGTTCCGCAAGCGCAAAAGAACTTGATGCGTCTACGCAATAAAATTGCTGCTAATCCTGCTGCAAGAAACAGAGAGCCTTCATTTTTAACCGTATTGGTTGGAAAAGCAACTTATAGCAGGCAAACTCCTGAGGGTATCTATGTAATCCCCATTACTTCGCTAACAGGCTAATTACTCATAATCTTTTGTTATAAAACGACACTACCGCCACTATTTGACTTTTTCATGCCATGCTCATTTCTTTTAGAAACTAAATGCCCGTTTAGTTTCTAAAAGAAATGAGCATATGTTTTGCTGCTGCAAATGCGAGCCGCAGACCACTCTTTTTTGAGATATCAAGCATTTTCTATGCAAAACGCAGCATAAAGCGGCACTGTCTTTATTGAATCGTTATAGCCAAAATTGTTGGCAGAGAGTTTGATCGCATACGAAGGCTCATATTTATTTAGATAAGACTTAAGACTTTTTGCCTTTGGATTATCGGAGCTTTTTACTTCTATTGGAATGATAGTGCCTGACTGCTGGATAATGAAATCAATCTCTGCTTCGCTGTTAGACTCCCAGTAATATGTGGTAAAACCATTGGCAATTAGTTGATTGTTGACATAGTTTTCCATAAGCCCGCCCTTGAAATCATCTATATGTTCTGTCATATACAAGATATCATCAGGAGCCACATCTTTTTTTGCGCACAACAATCCAACATCGGATACGTATATTTTAAAGCTGTCTATATCCTCGTAATTTGCCAAAGGCTTTTTGACTTGCTCGGCTCGATAAACTTTGGAGACGATACCAGATAGGCAAAGCCACTCGATAGCATTTTCAAACTCTGCAGCGCGTCCGCCCTTTTTAATGAGCTTATAAATGAAGCGTGTATTTTTGCGAGACAACTGTACAGTAATGTTGTTGTAGGTAAGCCTGGTCTTGCGCGTGCCGGTCTTATCGTTATATTTGCTCATATCGTTTAAGTAGCCGCTGAGCAATGTATCTTGCACGTGGCGCACCAAAGTATAGTTTTTGGTTTCGCTAAATACTTGCACAGCTTCAGGCATACCTCCCACACATAAATAAGTCCTAAGATGGAGCATGGCTGATTCGTGAAGAGCTGCTGGCAAAACAGTATTTGATGTAAAGCTGGCTCTAATCTGTGCCACCAACTCAGTGTCACCTTGAGAGAGCAGGTATTCTTCAAAATCCATTGGAAACATTGTCTTTAAATCTACTTTACCTACAGGAAATGAAGCTACTTCTCTATTTATTGCAACACCAAGAAGGCTGCCCATTGCAATAATGTGATAGTCATTTTCTTGCTCCTGAAAATACTTAAGTGAAGTAAGCGCGCGTTCACATAGTTGGATTTCATCAAATACTACCAGTGTTTTTTCTTTTATAATTCGCTCACCGGCTATACGAGACAAAAGTGGTATGAGGTAAGAGGCGCTGATATCTCCCGCAAAAGTCTTTGATAGATTAGGGTTTGTTTCAAAATTGAAATAGGCAATGTTTTCATAGTGATTTCTACCAAACTCTAAGACAGAATAAGTTTTTCCCGTCTGACGAGGTCCCTCTAAGATTAGTGGTTTGCGATATTTTGATTTCTTCCACTGCAAAAAGTAATCATTGATTTTTCTGTACATCACGTTCTCCAAAATGGTTCAGATGGGAGTCGTTTCTTGATCCGGTGAGTCTATTCTACCATAAGTCTGAAAAAATGCGAAAATCGTATAGTATATACCATTAAAACAGATGAAAATTTATATATTCTTGCACAATCTACCTAATCTCATTCGTTCATCTCGAATAATGCTGTATATTCGACTAGTGTCTTGTTCGTTGGCTTCCAAAAGAGCATTGACCTATCCGTGAAAAGGCACCAGTAAGGAGTGTCAGCTTTATGCGCTCTGACCTCTGCTTTAGACTTCTAATGTAGGATTAACACAAATCCCAATGTAGAATTATCCCATGCGCTAATGTTGGATTATCACAAAACAGCATTGGTGACAGTAAAGCTCAATTAATTACAACAGTATTGGAAGAAATGTTGGCTCAGATGCATGTACTACTGCAGGCAGACAAACGCCCCGCCAACGGCTCGTACATCTGGACCCCGCCCTCGGCCTCCGAACGCTACAACTTCCGCCTGATCGCCGAAGACCGCGCCGGCAACATGGCAGTCGCCTACTGCCCCGCCACCATCGCCATCGACAACACCCCGCCCTACATAACCGAGGTGCGCCCGCTCCGCTCCAATAAACTCGAAAACTCCATCACCGTCGAAGCCTCCGACGGCGATCGCGGCTCCGGCGTCAAGGAATACTCGCTCTACATCTCCGACAACGGCTCAGGCACCTGGACCCTGGTCAAGGAAACCGGCGTCGGCGGCGAATCCGTTCCGGTCAAACGCCGCCCCGGCGACAGCATCACCTGGAAAGCGCCCCAGTCTGGCGAATATCCCCTCTGGCCGGTCGTCTTCGACGAAGCCGGGAACGCCACCCCCCTGCCGCAGATCGGCGTGGCCGGACCGTTCATCCTGGTCATCGACAGCGAGCCGCCGCAGGTCACCCTCTCCAACTCCTTCCTCCAAGGGAGGAACACCGTCCTGTCCAACGATTCGCGCCTCCTGGAATGGACCGCCTACGATCCC
>QMCD01000031.1_pt1 | contig 98641 bp, 78 predicted proteins | sample 1821841 | NCBI WGS metagenome assembly QMCD01 (sample SAMN01991225, study PRJNA193472) | Termite gut metagenome, whole genome shotgun sequencing project. | isolation source: worker | host: Macrotermes natalensis
AACTGACTTTTCAGGAGATATTTTGCTCTAAAATAAATGTAAGTATTTCGATATCACGCTATCAGCCTGACACTTACCGATTTTCGCTCGCGTATTTCTAACCAACCTTGCCTTCGGGCGGAAATAACGCATTCTCAGGCGATTAAAAATACAAATTGTCAATCTGACAACTCCTTTAACCCCTACGGTATGAATAATACAGGTTAAAAGAAAGGTAAACTCTGTATCTCCGTGCCTCCGTGTTATATATTTCCTTATATTTGCACCCACCAAACCCAAAATCCCATGGAAAACCCCACCCCTCACCCCTTATCAAGACAACCGCTACACGCCGGCAAAAAGCAATGGAACCGGTTCCTGTCCATCTTCCTGTTAGCAACCGGTGTCGGATTCACCGTCTCAGGCATCATCTTTTTCTTTGCCTACAACTGGGACGAACTCCCCAAGTTCGCCAAACTCGGCATAGCCGAAGCCCTGCTAATCGCCTCCGTCCTCCTCGCCATCCTCACCCGCTGGAACACACTCACCAAACAAATCCTCCTCACCGGAGCCACCTTCCTCATAGGCACTCTCTTCGCCGTCTTCGGACAAATCTACCAGACGGGAGCCGACGCCTACGACCTTTTCTTAGGCTGGACTCTCTTCACCCTCCTCTGGGCAGTCGCCATCCGCTTCGCCCCGTTGTGGCTCACCCTTATCGGACTGCTCTGCACTACTATATGGCTGTATATCATACAAATAGCCACCCCCGACACATGGGAAACCACCTTACTGTCCAATGCCATCACCTGGATATGCGCCCTCGTCACCGCCGCCACCGAATGGATGAACCTGAACCGCCGCCTGAGCAAACAAAACCGTTGGTTCGTCAGCCTCCTGTCGCTCGCCACCATCGTACACGCAAGCATTCTTCTCATGATGGCAATCTGCCGGGAAGACTCCATATTGTCCGTCCCCCTCATAAGCGCCGCCCTGCTATTCGCTGCGGGACTCTGCTTCGGATGGAAACAACGGAACCTGTTCTATTCCGCCACCATCCCCTTTGCCGTACTGATGATACTGTTAACCACATTCCTGTGCCACAGCGAACTCAACGAAGTCCTCCTGTTCTTCTTCGCCGCAGTTATCGTCATCACCGGAACCACCCTGCTTATCTACATCATTCTTCACCTAAAAAAACAATGGTATGGCACAGAAGCATAATCTCACAATCCAGGTACTGTCCATCATCGGCGGAGCCCTGACGGCTATCTTCTTCCTCGGATTTCTATTCATCAGCCGCCTTATCGACTCCGAAATGTCCTGCCTCATCATAGGAAGCATACTGATTCTTACCACACTGACCATCAGCCGTCTCCTCATCCGGGCTTTCCTCGATGCGATGAACATCACTTTATATATAGCCGGGTGTTCGCTGGTTAGCTTCGGAATGGCAGAAACCGCTGGTATCCACGCTCTCTTCGTCGTACTTGCAGCAATCAGCATCCTCACATTCGTGCTGTCCAAAGGCTTCATCCTCCCCTTTCTCTCGGTAATCCTGTTCAACATCTCCCTGTTCGGAGAAGCCACTCACTTCTTCTATTCATACTACCCCCTGCAGATAGCGGTAGTCCCCATTCTTGCAGCATATCTGTTTATCAACGTCTTTGAAGAGAAACTGTTCCACCTGTTAGGGGAAGACTACCTTCCCAAATACCATCCGTTCCACACCGCACTATTCGCATCCGGCTTCGTCTCACTGGGCGGATTATCCATCAATCATCTGGCATACGAGACAAACGGCGAACTCATATTCTGCATCCTGTCCGTCTTTATATGGATAGGACTTCTTATCATGATTCAGCGAATCATGCAGGTCATCAAAGTAGATAAGCCGCTGAACAGGATTGGCATCTACATTCTTTGTATCATAATCTGCCTACCCACCCTGTTTGCTCCCTACCTATCCGGCAGCCTGTTACTGATTCTGATATGTTTCCATTACGGCTACCGGGTAGAATGCACGGCGGCAGTCTTTCTCTTCATCTATGCCGTCTCCAAATACTATTACGACTTGAATCTGAGCCTGCTCACTAAGTCCATCACGCTTTTCTTCATCGGCATCGCATGTATTGCAGCCTGGTATTTCTTCACTCAAAAAAAGATAAGACATGAAAAAATATAGCCGGATATTGATTATTGTAAACCTGATACTCTTGTTAGGATACTTCAACTGGTCAGTATATCACAAAGAACAGACCTTGAACAACGGACAGCTCATCTTACTGCAACTGGCTCCCGTCGACCCGCGTTCCCTCATGCAGGGAGACTACATGCGTCTCAACTACAAAGAAGTTTCCTCCGACCTGATAGACCGGCAAACCGCCGCCCCCCGCGGATATGCCATACTCCAAACGGACAGCAATCAGGTAGGCAGGCTCATACGCTTGCAAAGCGCCCTCACCCCTTTGAACAGCAATGAGATAGCCATTAAATACAAAACCGTAAATTACCGGATATTCCTCGGCGCCGAATCTTTCTTCTTTCAAGAGGGACAGGACACCCTTTATCAGCAAGCCGTGTATGGCGGCCTGAAAGTAGACCACGAAGGACAAAGTCTGCTCGTGGGACTGTACGATGAGGACTTCCGACAAATTCAATCCGAGTAAAACCGCTTATCCGCATAGCAATTTTTAGGCGCGGATTATGCGGGATAGGTGAATGATGAATTTTGAATTATGAATTATGAATTATGAATTATGAATTATGAATGGGGCTGCGCGATTACGAGTATATGAGAAGTCTGTACCTCTGTGTTTACTAATTCAAAATTCATAATTCATAATTCAAAATTCATCATTGCGAAGCCCAATTCATTCATTTTGTTTACCTTTGCGCATCTGCTTACTATAAAATACCACAATTATGAGCAAAATTTATCCTATCGGTATTCAGAATTTTGAGAAACTCCGTAGAGAAGGCTATTTTTATATAGATAAAACCGCCTTGATTCATAAATTAGTGAAGACAGGCAATTATTACTTCCTCAGCCGTCCCCGCCGCTTCGGTAAGAGCCTGCTTATTTCTACGCTCGAGGCTTACTTCCAGGGAAAGAAAGAACTCTTTGAAGGGCTGGCAATAGAGCAGTTGGAGAAAGACTGGACGAAACATCCGATTCTTCGCCTGGATTTGAATACTCAAAAGTATGATTCGCCGGAAAGCCTGGATGATGTACTTGAGGTAGCCTTATCCGAATGGGAGGCACTCTATGGACGTAATCCGGTGGAGAGGGGATTTGCTCTTCGCTTTCGGGGAGTGATCCAGAGAGCCTGCAAGCAGACCGGACAACGCGTCGTCATCCTCGTGGACGAATATGACAAACCCATGCTGCAAGCCATCGAGAACGAAGCCTTGCAAACATCCTTCCGAAACACACTAAAAGCTTTCTACGGCGCGTTGAAGAGTGAAGACGGCTGCATCAAATTCGCCATGCTGACAGGCGTTACCAAGTTCGGCAAGGTGAGCGTGTTCAGCGACCTGAACAACCTGATGGATATTTCAATGGACGAACGCTACGTGGAACTTTGCGGCATCACAGAACAGGAGATTCATGATAATCTGGAAGAAGAGCTTCATGCACTGGCAACTCAGCAGAAGATGACTTACGAGAAAGTCTGCTCTGAGCTGAAAGCATGCTACGATGGCTATCATTTCGTAGAGAACTCCATCGGAATGTACAATCCCTTTAGCTTACTCAATACATTCGCCAAGTTGAAGTTTGGCAGCTACTGGTTCGAAACCGGTACACCTACCTACCTGGTGGAGTTACTGAAAAAGCATCGTTACAACCTTGAACGGATAATGCACGAAGAAACGAGCGCCGATATGCTGAACAGTATTGATTCCACTTCCACTAATCCGATTCCTGTAATTTATCAGAGCGGATACCTTACTATAAAAGGGTATGATACGGAGTTTGGAATGTATCGTCTGGGCTTCCCTAACCGTGAAGTAGAAGAGGGGTTTATTAAGTTCCTGCTTCCTTTCTATGCCAACACCGATGCTGTGGAATCTCCTTTCGAAATACAGAAGTTTGTTCGTGAAGTACGTGCCGGCGACTGTGACGCCTTCTTCCGCCGCCTGCAAACATTCTTCTCCGATACTCCTTACGAACTGATTCGTGACCTGGAACTGCATTATCAGAATGTGCTTTTTATTGTTTTCAGGCTGGTAGGATTCTATGCGAAGGCAGAGTACCACACGAGTGCGGGACGCGTTGACCTGGTTCTCCAGACAGATAAGTTTATCTATGTTATGGAGTTCAAGCTGGATGGCACAGCCGAAGAAGCCCTGCAACAGATAGAAGAAAAGCAGTATGCACGGCCGTTTGAACACGACTCACGGAAGCTGTTCAAAATCGGCGTGAACTTCTCCGCCAAGATGCGGAATATAGAGAAATGGATAGTTGATTGAATTTTGAATTATAAATTTTGAATGGGGCTGCGCAATTATGAATTCTGAGAAATCCGCGTCATCCACGTTATCTGCGTCTAAAAAATAAATTCCGTGTTCGTCCGCTTACTCCGTGTTGTCCGCGTAACCATTTAGGATTCAGAATTCAAAATTCATAATTCAAAAAAATAGCATCAAGCCCGCAGCTATCACAGCCCCGGACTTGATTTGGAAGATGATAATCGTAATATATAAGAACCAACTCATGTGAACAAGTGTTTAGGTTATGAGATGCATATTATCTACTGGTTCTATTCATTTTGATTTTATAGGGACTAATTGTAAGTTCTACACGGCCAGTTCCATATAATCATCTCCCATAGCGATGCAGTGTTTCAATATTGCATTGTGTTCTTTTCGTTTTAAGTCCACATCCACACACCTGAGAATGTATGTACCGGAGATGTTCTCGTCGTGCAATGCGGTTCTCGGTAGGAGGAGAAGACGCATCAGCCGCAGGGCCGATTGTTCATACGCTTTCCAAATGCCACTCTCGGCACTGTAATACAGATGCACACTTGCACTATTCTTTGATTCTTTTACTAAAATGTTTCTAAACAGGGTATTCATAATCATATATATATTTAAACTAACTCACTCACAACTTCTATTCGTATCTTTATTCATAGTAGATATATGGGGTAAATGTAATCTTATCTATACACTGATACTTTAACCCGACCTTCGTTATTGGCTCTGGAAATATATAAATCTCCCAGCGCACCGGTTCCCGAGTTACAACGAATGTAAAACCCTGGATGAACAAGCGAGTTACAACAAGAACTGAAGTCGACTTCCGGTTTAGTAGCAAAACGCATCCCTGTTCCTGAGTTCACCTTACCTGCAACGTATTTCTTTTCAGAAAAATCTGTTATATCACTAAATGCAGTGCCTACACCCGCTCTTTTCTGAATGGTAATGCGTTGGGTTAAGTCACCCACCCTCAGGTCAATATAAGCGCTATCGCCTACTGCGACATTACTTAAATTTGCAGTGATGCTGGTTGCACGGGCTGTACCATTAGGAGTTTGAAGCGACGTCTGAAGTATTGCCAAACCAGAAGCTGTAATCGAAGTAGGGGTACCTGACGGAGCATTGGAAGTCACAACAACAACAGTCTGAGTTGCGGTAGTGTTACCATATATGATAAACTCCGAGTTAGTAACTCCCAAATAATAGCGCCCGTTACTGACAATATCAGAAGAATTCGCATCGGTGACCGCAACATTCGTTTGAGGCCATTTATTGGACGGCTCATTGGCAAGAGCTTGCTCAAAATTAATGTAACCAGCATTATCTATTTTATTGATTGTCAAGACATAACAGTGATTCCGTTCTATATTATATGGTGTATAGGTGCCGTTGGCGTTTCTTTTCAATAGATCTATGCGGTAATAGCTTGATGCACCTCCCTTGTATTTGCCTTTGATGATAATTTTTGTCGGAACTTGTGTTACTCCATTCGAGTACATATCGGCATTTTCATACATGTATATCTCAGATGTCAGCTTGTTTCCGGAAATCGATGTCTTTTCTTCGTACTGTTGTGTATTATAAACGGTATAATTGGGCGAAATTTCTACCTGCCGGAGAACATATCCTTGCTTAGCTGCATTGACTAAGGTGACTCCCTCCAACTGGAACTCTGCAGTATTTATCGCCGAAGCATCTACATTAAGCTTGGCTACACTCCGGATAAGCGGTAGCGTAATCGAAGTAATGGACGCGGTACCGGAACTATAAAGTGCACAGTCGGAACTCATGGGGATATAAGAAGTTCCTCCTATCGGAACACCGGTTGCCGGCACGGCGGCTGTTTGTAACGCATCATTCACATCAAAAAAAGAAGTATTTTCCGGAATATTCGCCATTACATTATTCAAGTCCGCAGTCAGGCCGGTAACCACATAGAGGGCTACATGGTCAGGAACGGAGCGCAACAAGACATACAACTTATCTCCTAACTTGGTCGCTTTTGCAGGCGCCTGCAGCAAGTGGAGGGGGGTTCCAGTAATACTATTAGCTTTAAACAACAGTACCCAAACATTTGAATCATCATAGGCTTGCTCTTCCGTAGCGTTAGCTCTTGTTTGAATCAAGTTGTTTTCTTCCACCTGCAAGTCGAGAGCTGCCCGGATATATCCTTCAGGAATAGTAGACGAGACCGGAATCTCCTCCATCGTTTCTTCCGAACAACCTGCAAATCCTGCCAGTATAGCGATGAATATTATTGTTTTTACGATTCTATTCATTATGTATATTGTTTATGTTAAATCACTATTCTACATCATCAATAACCAAGACATTAGAGCGCATGGAATTAGATTTGAATGTAGTGGTTGTAACGGCCTTGTTTCCCGGAGAAAATCTCTCCCACTGGTCATTGGTAGTAAATGTTGTCGGCGTATTATACTTCGCATTGGCTTGATAATAAGCCGTTGCGTTATTCCATGTTACAGTATAAGCCTGTCCGTTACCTCCGAATTCGACAAAGAAACCTTTAATAGCAGGATTGGTAGGTGAATAGTCATTCCAGTTAAGACCGCTACTAAAATTAATCTGCATAACATTTTCACCGCCACCCCCAGAGTCATTATTATTCGGCTCTTGAGTATTTCCTGAACCATTCCAAGCGGTGTAGGCACCATTCACCACATAACTGCGGGTGGGGTCGTTGTCACCGCTAGTACTATTAGAAGGATTATTCGGTGCATGATAGTAGTATCTAAAGCCTGCTTCCGGACCACAAAGCCACCTGTAGTATTTTCCAGGATCCTCAATATCACCGTAACTGCCTGTATCTCTCATAGTGGGAACACGCCCACTGCCAGGAAGTTCTTGTTCATCCTCAATATCGTCCGGTGTCCGGGCACCTCCACTCCAACCCGGTATAATTGAAATCTGTGTAAGTCTCTGATCCTCAGCCTTGCTTGTTATCGTTGGCAGATAACCTCGCATACCCTGAAAATAGTAATCCTTAGCAGCCTCATATGCTTCTTTGTAAGGAACAGCACGATTAGGATACACCCAAATGTAGTAATGTAGCGAGCCATCAGGATGACCGTCCCACACGGTAATTGGAGCGCCCTCAGGAAGATTGGTAGGGTTGGCATCTACAGTGATGTTTACATAGGGAGTAGCTCCCGGAACGTCGTTAAGGGTTCGTCGAAAAGTTATTCCCGCAATAAAGCTTTTGACCCCTGTCGTGTCAATAGGGGTATTAAACACATACAATATTGTTCGTGGACTGACACCGTCCGAAGCATATCTTACCATGCCCCCCGGAGGAGCGGTAGGGTTATTCGGTATATTATTATTAACCATGGATATGATGATGGATGTAAATCGAGTAGTGGAAGGAGCACTGCAGCTTACCGTACTGTACTTCCAATCCGTAGTATTAGTTTCCAGCACATTACCCAGTCCTAATGTTATCTGAGCATTGGCTACGACTCCATATCCACAAGCCAATAGTATTAAAGCGTATCTTACTATATTTTTCATTTCTTCTATTTTTACTTTTATGTTGACAATACGAATAGTTACTACTCCTCTACTACACAACGAATGTTAATGGCGGCATTGCGGAGGCTTGTCGAAATATAAGCCCTGGCGCCTATTGGCGGCGTTGTGGATACGGTAGAGGAAGCAGTCCAATAATACCCTTTCGCTCCCGCTTCAGTCAAATATCCGTTATTTTGCAGATGCTGTCCGGCAGCAGGGAAAAACAGGGATGCTTTAGTCAGTTCATTATAAAACAACCGACCCTTGTATGCCACCACATCTGTACCGGTTCCTACGGCGGAATATGTTACCGCCCCTCCGGAGCTATTAGCAGAATTAACAATGGCACGACGATCAAAGAAACCATCCGCATAATATCCCGTTAAGGTATTGGCTGCGTTAGCGGCATTCGGATCTAACCAAAGAGATTGACGCAATTCCGACGTACCGGTAGGTTCGCCATTCGTAGCGCCATCACTAACCCGACGATAATTCGGAGGACAGGTTTCATAGTCATCGCGTAATTCTGAACCCGGTTCTGTCCAATAGAATTCATAAAATGGAGGTATAGCATGCCAAGAAGAAGCAATGCCATGAGGTCTGTAAGCATACGTACTCCTCACAGCGTCCATCCATTGGAAATGAGCACCACTTTGTGTGGGGAATTCTGTAAAATCTCCACCTCTCGGACCAATAGACTGATTCCATTGGTTCGTTAATGTTGACTTCACAGTCAGGTTATAGACAGAAAAACGAGCCGGATTGGTACGGGAATCAGTAAAGACAGCACTTGCCTTTTCTCCCTGCCGGAGATAAAGTGTTCGTATTTTTTCTCCGGAAGGATCGTTGATACCCTTTCGAATAGTAATGGTGGCATAACGGGGTTCATCGGTTGGGAGTATCGTGTTTTTCCAACCTACCCGGAAATAAATGGTATTCCTACCCGATACGCTGACACCACCATCAGACACAGTACTCAACTCTGCATCCGTGGGAGACGTACCATACAATGCGTTTGAAGCGGTGCCGTTTGAGAAGGAAGGACTTGGTAGCCGGTCAATGAGTACATCGCCCCCCGACAGTTCAGGGTCAATATATGCCGTCCAGTATCCTTCTGTACTTACATCTGTATACTTCCAGGTCACCACCCGCTCGCCCACCTGGTCCGCTTTGTGGAATGTACCTATGTAAGGGGTAGTAATACCTTTACGCACTTGTGCTGTGGTAGTGGTGTTCACCGTAATATTACGACGCAGGTTTCCTGCCTTAAGAGTGATAGTACGATTAACACTAACACTGTTAGTAATATTAATTATGGCTATGTCGATATAGCCCGACCCTGTCAGGGGATCATAATGCAAGTTCGCAGCACCCGGACCGGCTATACGGTCGAATACTTCGTTCACATTGATATTGTTTGCATTATTAAGTACATACACACTATCCGCAGGCTGATTGCTCCAGAAATAGAAGCGACTTGCAGCACCATCATACACGGTAGTTGTCAGATCAGATACATTCAGAAAAGGAGGCGTTACATTTCCATCAATCGGTTCATCCGGCTCCCAGGGAGTAACCGAAGTGTTTAATTCAATGCCGGTATCTTTCATACGAATATGAACCTCCAATATTCCGTTACAACGGTGAACGTGGTTAATCTCGGCTTCCTTCTCAAAGTTGCTTCCTCCCGATGCCCTGGTCAACGAAACAAAAACCTTCATTTTATGGGTAATCGTATCCTGTGCAATTGTACTGGGGGTAGTGGCATCCGCCCAAAAGTCGGCTTCACGGTGGGCGGGAATAATAAAGGTAAGCGTATCGCTCTTGTATGTACCCGTCTCCACTGCACTGTTGTCCGTGAAGGTAAACTTACCCGTCAGGGGTTCAGGCAATACATCCGGATTGCTTAAAGAAGTTTCGTACACTCCGGGAGATACTGTGCGCAAAAGAGTCCCGCTCCAGGATATCTTGTTGGGCACGCCGCGAAGTTCAAACAGATGATTTGTTGAATTCACATCTACGTCCACCGCCCTGTCAATCACTACCCGCACCATCGACGCATTTCGCGTAATGCCGGTAGACGCGTTGGTAGTGGTATTTCCGCCGATGGTTGGCAGACGCAACATGCGGTGCCAAATCTCGTGAGCCGGGTTTCGAGAACCATCAGCCTGGACATTTCCCGGGGTATATGTGTACATCAGGGCTTGGCTCGATGTTCTATTAGAGACAGGAGGGGTGAATACGGCACCGGCAGAGGATACCATAACCAAGTCCCAATCGCCTGCCCGTGCCTGACTGGTATGCAGGGTCATGTTCGTCCGGGTTACTCCAAGAAGCGAATGGCTGAAATCAGAATTCCAACTGCCTCCATTGCCGGAAAGGGGGGCGTTGCTACTCTGTGAAAAACAATACAACTGCATATTGTCGAGTATAGCATCGCTATCTACCGAGCGGGTCATCTCTCCACCCATCAGGAGACGGAAGTTACTATTGTCTTCTACACGAACGGGGGGTTCCTCAATGCAACTGCATAGCAGGGGCAGGGAGAAAGAAAGGAGGAGGCCGGGGACGTATTTACTTATTCTCATAATTATGAATTATTGAACACAGAGGCACAGAGGGACAGAGTTCTTTTTCTCTGAAACGCTGGGGCGGTCTGTGGGGGTTATTCAGGGTTTTCTTTGGGGCGAAGCAGGGCTTCAACCGGGTGCTACGCAATGCAGGCTATTTTTTAGACACGGATGACACAGATGACACAGATTTAAACACAGAGACACATAGACACAGAGGCTTTTTGTCTTTGTTATTAACGAGAGTATCTCTATTAGCTTCGCTGACAGATTCTCTGATTTCTTTCACTAAGGTACGTTCTCCTCCTGGGGGAGGAGTACCCCGCAGGGGGGAGGTGGTAGGCAGAAAGAGTTCCTTAGAGTTATGATTAATAGGTATTATTTTACCTACCACCTCCCCCCTTGCGGGGTACTCCTCCTCCCAGGAGGAGGAGAATAGAGATAGTCTGCTAATCATTAAGACAAAGAAACTCTGTGTCTCTGTATTTAAATCTGTGTCATTCGTGTCATCCGCGTCTAAAAAATTATCATATTATACTTTACTTTCTTATCGTGAAATCTGCCGTGCTTTCCGTATCCAGCACACTAACCGGTTGTGCCCCGGCAGGCTGCTTCACAGACTTCACTTTCAGCTTAACTTGCTTCTCGGCAGTATCTGTACTATAGAGGATTACACCGTTCACATTCGTAGAACTGTGGTTACCATCACCACTGATGCGCAGGTCGTGCAGGTTCGTGAATACGAAGTCCTTGCCTTCCTTAGCCGTGGCATCGGGCAGGGTTGCACAATCGAGAACGATGTCGCTGCCGGTAGTGTTAGTCAGCAACGCCCCGTCCGAAGCGCGAAGCAGGGATACGGTGAAGAAGCCGGATACTACGTTGTTATTAACTCGATGGTCGCCCAGCGAAGCAATAGCCAAACGCGCCGGCTGGTCGACAACCACGCCGCTGCAACTCAACATCTCGCCATCGAACGTTACATTAGAACCGCTCAGGCAATGGGTCTTGTTGAAATTCACAATAACCGTCTTCGGAAGCTCGTAACGGGTATCTTCAAGCGTCTTCACATTGAACGTAGACTTGCGGGCGCCATTAGCGAATACCACTCGCGGCGTCAAGCCCATATCAAAGTCAAGCGCATCCGTAGTGCCTTCGCCGTACATACCGTCGACGATGATATTGGCGCCGGTAGCATTCACCAGCGAAGTACCGTCCGGCTTGAACAGACCCAGCTCGTACACAATGTCCTTGCTTCCTTCTTCGCCACGCTCGGTGCGAACCAGTTTCACAACTGCCTGCTGGTCGTCAATAACAGCTTCGCCTACGGGTTTCACCAGATAACTCTGCTGCACATCAGACAGTACCAGCTCGAAGTTCTTCACGCCTTCCACCAGGTCGTTCGCCTTGATGGGCACCTCGATATCCTGTTTCACCAGATACTTGCCCGACGAACCGCGGGAAGGAGTGAACGAGAGTTTGCCTTCTACGGGAATATAGTTGTTAGCCATAGTAGCCGAGACTTCGCGGGTGGCATAGCCCACAGTTACGGGCACGGGTGCGCCTTCTCTGGTAGTGGCATAACCTGTCAGGGTGATAGTGAACACAGCCGTGGCTGTTCCGACTACCGGCTTCGTAATCTTCACATCGGATACATAAAGCCCGTGACCCAGTTTCACCAGGCGGCTGCCCTTGCCGAGGAACATCAACTCACCGGATACGGTGGTAAACGCCTGGCGGAAAGTGGTAGGCTGGTTGTCGGTCACGTAACGGTCGAACTCCCTCTGGCCTGTGCCCGAGTACATGCAAACACGTCCTTCATCTGACGACAGCAACAGCACTTCGCCGTTATTGTCTACGCGCACCATGTTGAAGTTACCGTCTATTGTGCGTTCAAACTCCGCCTTTCCGCTTGACTGGATGCGGACGAATGTGCCGCGGCGGGCATTCATATCGTAAGTAGTCACCACCGATTCGCCCGTGGACAGGTTCATGCCCAAGCCCTTCACCTGGCCGGTGGAGGAGCCGGAATAGAGGGCTGTTCCGTCGTTACGAAGCAGGGCGTAGTAACCTCTGTCGCCGCTACCGCCAACCAGGATATTGCCGTTGCGGGCAACACGCAGGTGGTTCAGCAGGGCTACTCCCTGGCTTGCGGGAATCAGGGTCTTACCGAATACGATATCTCCCTCAGGGCGTATCTTATAGATAACACCACCCTCTACCGGAGAATTGCCGGTGATGATGACCGAGCCTTCGTTGATATTGGCATGAAGGCCGGTCACCACGTATTTCTTTGCAGGGATGGTGGTGGTATAGTAGGGCTTGCCTTTGTCATCCAGGCGGACGATGATGGTTTGCTCCTTCTCGCGGTCGCCCGTAAAGGCGGCACATATATATTCCGTAGCGTTGCCCATCACAACAAACTGGTTGCAATAGCCGCTTCCGGCATTCTTATAGTTATAAAGTACTTTACCGGTCTTATCCGTTTTCACCAATATACCCTGGCGTTCACCGGTAGTTTTGGGTTCAGTGCCCGAGAGCACCAGTGAGCCGTCCCGCAGCAGCGTTCCTTTCAGGAGTTCGCTACCCTGTTCGCCGGCATAAATATTCTGCACGAGCAGTCCCTTGCGGTTTACCACAATGGCACGGCCGCTAAGCAGAGCCTGGTCCTTCTTGCTGCGAACATTCTGCGGAGACGACTGTCCTACAATCAACACACAGCCGTTGTCGACTTCGGTCACTTCACTGATATTTGTAAATCCCGCCAATGGTAACGAGAAAACAACTTCGCCCAAACGGTCTAACCACGTCAGGCTGAATACTTTTCCTTCCTTACCCAGGATAACGGTTTCGTCACCGGGCAACGGACATACTTGCTGGATCTGGTTTGCATCACCATACTGTTTATCAAACACCACCGGCATATATTGTGCCTTCGCCGGCAGACAGAGTGTGGCAACCAACAGGAGCAACATCCACACACTATGAGTTCTTCTCTTCTTCATATCTCGTTTTCTTTTAAATTTTCTACCTCTTGTTATATATTTCCACGCGTCTGGCACGGCGGTTCACGCGTATCCAGTCAATATCTCTCTCTTTCCAGACGTAGCTTCCTACTTCTTCCTTCACTTCTTCAGGAGAAAGCTTCGTTCTGCCGCGGGCTTCAATCATAAAGTTCACATCCACGCCAAGTTCGCGGAGGTACTCGGCAACACGCTGTGCACGGCGACCGGACAGCTCGTAGTTGTAGTTTGCACTACCCATTTCGTCGGCATAACCGTCGAACTTCAGTTCGGAGAGGTCATAACCGCCCATCTCTTCGGCAAATACATTCAGGCGACGGACAGACTCTTCTGTCAATGCATCCGAATCGAAGTTAAAATAGAGGGTCAGCAACAGACCGTCCGGAACAAACTTCTTCAAAGAGACAGTCTCCTTACGGACATTTTCCGTAGCTCCCTTCAGCAACAACGACCCGCCAAGAACAGCCATTTCTTCGCTCATGCCGTAAAAGGGTTTCTCGCGCTGAACGCCCAGGTCTTCCATGGTGCGCAGGTAGTAAATGTCGTCCTGCGACTCCATGGCGCGGTCGGAAACGAAATAGGCGCTCTGCAAGTCAATGGGGCACATATAATAGTCGTTGAACACGGAGTTCACCGGGTAAGGGTAATGACTGACGCCGCCCGGCATGATACCGTCCTTATCAAAAGCGCAACTGAACAGGTCGTAGCCGCCGAAGCCTGCCAAACCGTTGGAGGAGAAGATGAGCCGTCCCTTAAAGAATACGGGGAAGATTTCGTCGCCCTCGGTATTAATCTCGGCGCCCAGGTTCACGAGCGCTCCCCACGACTGGGTTTCGTCGTTCCAGTGAACAACGTAGAGGTCGAATCCTCCGTGACCGCCTGCCATATCCGAAGCGAACAGCAGAGACTTACCATTATTAAACAAATAAGGATGGGCGTACGAAGCCACTGATTCCTGCGGCAACACCGGAATATATCTGGAGAAGCGGCTCTTCTCGTTCTTCAATATGGAGTAGTATAATTTGGTACGGAACGGACGGAATTTCTTATCCGCCATGGCAACCGATGTCCGCGCTATATCGTATTCGATAACCGTTGTCACCATCATGTCCATATTGGAGGAGAAAGTAACCGGGCCATTCTGCAAGTCGGCAGGAATCCGGTTGAAATAGTCATAACGCTTGGGCGGTTTCTGGGATTTATTGTTTCCGGCATCCTCGTTCGCATCCAGCTCATAGTAGAGGGTGCGATGGAAAAACGTTTTACGCGGGTCATTGAACTGGCTGTAGCTCATGGCATAGAACGGCTGGTCGCCGTAAATGCCGACCCAGTATTCGGAGTTACCCGAATTCATGGACAAGCGCTTAGCCGAGTAGCCGGGTTCTTCCTGAATGGAATGGCTCATGGCAAGAGCCTCCAGCGTATTCTGGTAACGCTGTGAACGGCTATATATGTTTTTGTAGGCATTGTTCAGGCAAATAGCCTCTGCCTCACGAATCTTTCCCTGGAAACGCAAGGCGTCCACGTACTCGCAGACATCGTCCATCCCAAGGATATTGGGGCGCAACTCTATGGCCTGACCATAATGTTCGGACGCAAGTTTGTAGTCTCTGACCATGAAGTACAAACGTGCTACCTTTAGATGAAGCGCCGCTTTGGAATCATCATCCATCACGCGCTTAACAGCCACCTCGTATTGCGACATGGCCTTATCAAATTTCTGACTAATAAAATTGCGATCAGCCCGCCGTTCCATACGGCCTACTTTACGTACCTGAGCAAAGGCGGAAACACTAACTCCCAGCAATAAAAGAAATGCAATAGCAGACAACAGAACTTGAATCTTCTTTCTTTTCATTTTCAGCAACTCTTTATCAGTACACATTAACGGTATATATTATAGGTAACACTTATGCCCACTTTCGTAGGGCCAATCCAGGTCTTCGTCCGCTTCCGCTCCAAAGGGAAGGCGGAGTATTCGCCACCCAACTTGTACTTGTCGTACTGTAGATGCGCATAGCCAAGACACAGATTGAAGTCCAATCCCCAACGGGAATTAAAAGCATACTTGTATCCGCCCGTGACACCGCCCGATACGCCCCAACCCATACGGCGGAAGCTCTGCAAGGGGTCGTCGTTCGTCAACAGACCGATATTGAAGTTGCCGTACATCGCATAAGGACCAACATAGAAGCCGTCCCAGGAGTCGTTGGTGTAGAAGTTATGCGGGTTGATGTAATAGCGCAGTTCCAGCGTAGACTGGAGGGCGCGGAATACTTCTTCGCCGCTCTTAAACATATACGGTAGCCACGCCACTTCACCGTTCACAGTGATTTGCCGGGTCAGCGTATACTCAAAGCCAATGTTGGGTGACCCCGTGAACCACAAGGGGACATTGACCTTTATGCTCTGCGCCTGCACACCACTCATAGAACAGAGCAGGAGCGTAAGACACAAGATACATCGCACAATCAATTTCATAATTCTTTCTTTATTTATGTATATTATCATCCAAGGTCGACACTTCCTCCGGTTTGGATATCTTCGTCCCAGCCCACAATACCTATACTGATAACCGTATAGGAGTCCACTTCAATAATGATACGTTCACCCGACATCAGTCGCAGGGGTTGACCCGTATTCTTATCTTTCACCTCAACAGGCAGGTGCATGACCATCAGGCCGTTATCAGTGAGGAAGGTATAATTCAGTACCATGGGTACATTCTCGATGGAGGGCATGTAAGTGTGGTCTACTTCCACGATATTGGCGTTTTCCTGTACAGGCAGCGTATCCAGGTGGTACATCCGGTCGTCTTCTGTCAGACGGCTGGTGGTAGTCAGGCGGGAAGCTACAGATTCATGATCCTTCAGGTACTGCATCACCGAAACGCCCTCGGCTGTCAACTGCACATTCTTTATGCTGGATACATCGGCGGGGAAGTTCTTAAAACGTACGGTAATACGGCCGGTGTAACGCTCCAAATCCACGGTATCAGTCACTAAAATACTCGGATGCTCCACTACCACAGCGTCGAATTTTTGATAATGTATATCCGAAGGGTGCACGTAATGGTTGGCGTCGTAGGGATGATCCTTCAATACAAAAGCCGAAGACTCCGTGTGATGGTCGTCCATAAAGCGGATGTTGTCCGTATTGGTATAGCAAAACACATTATATTCGCCGGGAGGCAGCTTGAAACTGAACAGGCCGGTTGCCATACGCGGGTCTTTATTCCATTCCGGATAGGTGGCATAGCGTGAGCCAACCAACGCTCCGGTAGCATCGTAGACCAGTACCCGGCAGTCGCTGACAGTATTATTCAGGACTTCCGGTACAAAGACCTGGTATGTGGTCTCGTCTTCGAAATAGTCATAAGTACACGAAGTTAGCCAAAGTAAAGTAACTACCTGGGTGAACAACACTATGAGAAGTCCGTTTTTGCTCATTTTCTATAATTTATGCATTAGTATTCCGACTGAAAATATAGCGGGGGCAGGGGGTGCGCAACAAGTATCTGCGTCCAGTTTCCCTGCTCCCTGCTATCATCATCAGAGGTATGAAGGATGTTTTTTACATATTAACGGTAGAAGTCACAATGTTGTTATCCCAATTCATAGGTGTACTAACAGTGATATCCAAGTCACCAAATTCGTTAACGGGAAGTTCAGTATAACCACCTGTATTCAAGGTAATGTTTACTTCACGAATCTGATTCGGCAGGAACTTTTCAGGTACTATACCATACCAGTACACAGTTCCGTCAGCATCAAGGGGAGTTCCGTCTGCCAAAATATGACCAGCCTGGGCTTTTCCGGAAACAGCGATAAGGTATCTGCGTAAACCATCAGCGTTACCACCGGCGGTAGCGGCAACAGCTTCTACAGCACGGGTGGAGTTGGGGAATACGATGATATCTTTCCACATGGTGAAACCCTCTGCAGTATTTAAAATACTCAATTTAGTCGCATCAGAACCGTATCCTGTATTAACTGCAGGGTTTGCAGTATTAAGCCCTGTAGCAATCTGAACATTTCTTGTAACCGAAATAGCGCTTACTCCACCATCATTACCGTCTGCTATCTTCATTTCCTTCGGCAAGTGACGAATCAAGATAGCATTATTCGCAGCGAAGTTAACATCAGAGTTACCCCCTATATTCAGACGTACACGCATCAGAGACACTTCACGCTTCAGAGTAACAGTAGCAATATTGGCAGTATTGCCTTGCACTTGTACCGTAGTACTACCCATAAAGATTTCCGCAGGTTCCGAGAAAGCTTTCACGTCAGTAGCTCCGGTATATTCCGAAGAAAGGAAACTAGGGAAAGTAGTAGCCTTGTGCGTCATGGACAAACTTGATATGTTTTTATCAAGGACGTTGAATTTAGTCCAGTCTGCAGCACTTGTACCAACATAAGAAGTGACATTCTCCATCTTTCCTTTTGTAGTACTGGCTATAGCAACCAACGTATAAGTACCTTCCGGTACACTTGTGTACGTGTATTTCTTGCTTCCAGATACATCCGCTCCGCTACCCGGTGTTTCTACAGAAGAGAATTTCACTACTCCGGCATCCGCACCGGTTGTACCATAAAGGAAGAACTGCACCTTCTCAATAATATCCCATGAAGTTACAGGAATAGCATTCGTTTTCGTAACTTCAGCTCTCGTCTTATTTGCTCCATCAAATTTTAACTGGATAGCAAAATCCACGCCCTTAACTACCGGAGCTTCTTCATTCTCCGTACACGCACTAAATGTCATTGCAGCACACAATGACCACATCAAAATCATTTTCTTTCTCATAATTTTTAAAATTAAATTAATAATGTAAAACCTAAATAATAATATTGGTATCTACTCTAAAAAGTACTTTTACTTCTTCACCAGAAGCTTTTGTTTTTCCGTTACTTGGCGAGTAACGGTACATACATAATAGCATACATTATTAGCACAACTCCATGCGCAGACTACTATGAAATTTAATTTTACGTATTGTTTAGGCAATAGAAATCATTTTCCATCTTTAAAGCTATAAAGATGGACTATACTATTATTGTGTTCAAATGGGAAGAAACTATCCTATAATATTCAAAACTTGCTTTTTCTACATAAAAATCACTATAAAATATAATATTTTCTGCATTTTTATTTGCTATTCAAAAAAATACCTCTAATTTTGCCGCATGATTTGATGTTCTATTACTCGCCAAGTAACGGCGAATTATTTCATTGATAATCAAGAAATTACCAATACGAAATACACATACGTCACCTACCCGTTCTTCGACAATACGAATGCAATAATAGACTGATTCATCCGATTTATCTCGGCCTCTTTGAAAGGCTGAAAATAAGTTTCTGTCACTTTTACGGAAGAATGCCCCATCGCATCACATATCAGATTGGAATTAAAATTTTGCCGCAATGCCGTAGTCGCCCAGGTATGACGAGCGGTGTAAGTGCTCAACCGCTCCCTTATATTCAAAGAACGGGCCAACTCCAACAAATGGTAGTTCTCCAGCCGCAACATACGGGTATATTGCCGGTATTCATTGCCATTCGGATTCTTTATTATAGGAAAAAGATAAGGTGAATGAGAAAATTCATCCTTGTACTTGTCGATAATCGCCATCGCTTCGGCGCAAACCACAACGGTCATCCTACGCCCCGTCTTATGCCTGCGGTAAGTAATGACATCCCCTTGCAAATCGCACTTGCGCAAATACGCCAAGTCCACAAAAGACATCCCGCGGAACAAAAACAGCAGAACGAATACATCGCGACAGAAAGAAAGGTTCTGAGGCAATTCCTTTTCACTTTTCATCAGTTTGGATATCACTTCCGGCGATACAGCCCTCTTTACCGGACTGTCAACCCCCGTATGCACCTTACTGAAAAGACGTGGAGTATATGTGGCGATTCCACGCTCCAACGCCTGGTTATAAATGGACCGCAACATGCGCATGTAAGTAGAAACCGTGTTCCATTTCAACTGTTCCGACAATAGCCTCTGCTCAAACCGAATCAGCCACTCTGAAGTCAACTGTTTAAAACTCATCTCGCGTCCATTCATAAATTTTCGAACTCTGTTCAATGTACTTCTGTACACATGAGCTGTACCACTACGCTGTTCTTTCTCTAACTCAGCAATTAGTCCCTCCATGAATTTAGTTAAAAATACTTCTTTCATTCTCATTTTGATTTAGTTACATAAATATTAATATATACATCTCAATATCCCTTCATATTTCCATCATATATATCAACAGATTATAATTATATAATCCATAACAAACCACTTGCAAGAATTATCTTTAGGACTCAGATAATTTTGCTTTAATTAAGAAGTTCTATTTATCACTAAATAATAGATTAACTACGCCTCTTTTTTTCAAATACAATTCAGGCTATCAGGCCGCTGCCGATTTTGCCCATAGAAAACCCTTCTTTTTTTCTATGAGCAACCCTTTTTAGTAGTTTTGCAGTTCCGTAAAAGTAAGCTTTCGACGCTATTTAAAGAATCGTCGTCAGCCCTTCACACTCTCTTTCAGTTATAAACTGTTTTGATTTTGCAAAACAATCATCACCTTTTTCCCCTTTAACATAATAAACATTTGTTATATGAATAAAGAGGCGAACACTCTGTTGATACCAAATATTATTTAAGCGCAAATATAAGTTAATTAAATAACAAACGAAGAATAACAGGATGAATTTTTATTAAAAATATACTATTTTCTAACGAATAAAAGGAAAAAAGACGTTAACTGTGACAGGTTTCTTATTCACATTTCCCAAAGATATACTTCTTATATATGAAATAGCCAAACAGCGCGGTACACACATGCCGGGCGAACAAAAAAAGAACCACCTCCCCTTGACGGGAAAGTGGTTCTTACCATTGTATCTCTTAAAGGACAGAATTACATCATTCCGCCCATGCCACCCATTCCGGGAGCGCCCATCGGCATTTCAGGTTTATCTTCCTTCTTTTCTACGATTACACATTCGGTAGTCAGGAACATACCCGCGATAGAAGCAGCGTTTTCCAAAGCTACGCGAGCTACCTTGGCTGGGTCAACCACGCCGGCAGCGTGCAAGTTCTCGTAAATGTCTATCCGGGCATTGTAACCAAAGTCACCTTTGCCTTCACGAACCTTCTGAGCTACTACAGCGCCTTCTTTGCCGGCATTGGCTACAATCTGGCGAAGAGGTTCTTCGATAGCGCGCTTGATGATTTCAACACCGGTTGTTTCATCAGGGTTATCGCCCTTCATTCCTTCCAGAATATCAATAGCGCGGATGTAAGCTACACCACCACCCGGGATGATACCTTCTTCGATAGCGGCACGCGTTGCACGCAATGCATCATCTACGCGGTCTTTCTTTTCCTTCATTTCCACTTCGGAAGCAGCGCCTACGTAAAGAACAGCCACACCACCTGACAGCTTAGCCAGACGTTCCTGCAATTTCTCACGGTCGTAGTCCGATTTGGTAGCAACAATCTGAGTCTTGATTTGCTCGCAACGTTCTTTGATGCCGTCTTTGTCGCCGGCGCCGTTTACGATAGTCGTATTATCTTTAGAAACGGTTATCTTGTCGGCAGTACCCAACATTTCGATAGTGGCCTGTTCCAGTTTCAATCCTTTTTCTTCGCTGATAACAACGCCACCTGTCAGGATAGCGATGTCTTCGAGCATTTCCTTGCGACGGTCGCCGAAGCCCGGAGCTTTCACTGCACAGATCTTCAACTGAGAGCGCAGACGATTCACTACCAATGTAGTCAGTGCTTCGCTATCTACATCTTCTGCAATTACCAGCAGAGGACGGCCTGTTTGCACAGCCGGCTCGAGGATAGGCAGGAAATCTTTCAGGTTGGAAATCTTCTTGTCGTAGATCAGGATGTACGGTTTCTCCATCTCGCACTCCATCTTCTCCGTATTGGTCACAAAGTAAGCAGACAGGTAGCCGCGGTCAAACTGCATACCTTCTACCACACCGATGGTAGTGTCGGTACCCTTAGCTTCTTCAATCGTGATGACGCCATCCTTGGAAACTTTACGCATAGCGTCGGCAATCAGTTTACCGATAACCGGGTCGTTGTTTGCAGATACGGTAGCAACCTGTTCAATCTTGTCATAGTTGTCACCTACTGTTTCGGCCTGGTTCTTGATAGATTCAACTACTTTGGCAACCGCTTTGTCGATACCGCGTTTGATATCCATAGGGCTTGCACCGGCAGTTACGTTCTTCAAGCCTTCTGCCACGATGGCCTGAGCCAGAACGGTTGCGGTGGTTGTACCGTCGCCGGCATCATCACCGGTTTTGGAAGCTACCTCTTTTACCAGCTGTGCGCCGGTATTCTGATAAGCGTCTGCCAATTCTATTTCTTTGGCTACCGTTACACCGTCTTTGGTGATTTGAGGAGCGCCGAACTTCTTTTCGATAATCACATTGCGTCCTTTCGGGCCTAATGTTACTTTTACTGCATTAGCCAAAGCATCGACACCTTTCTTTAATTGGTCGCGGGCGTCGATATTAAATAATATTTCTTTTGCCATAGTTTGATAAACAAATTAAGGATTAATAATGAATGAATGAATGAAACTTAGAAACTGTTTTGATTCTCCTATCAGTTTCTTATCCTACAACAGCGAGCACGTCACTTTGACGCATGATAAGGTATTTAGCGCCTTCCACATCCAGTTCGGTACCGGCATACTTGCCATACAGAACGGTGTCGCCCACCTTCAATACCATTTCTTCGTCTTTCGTACCGTGACCAACTGCCACTACTTCGCCTTTCAAAGGCTTTTCTTTTGCTGTATCCGGAATAATGATACCGCCGATTGTTTTCTCTTCTGCAGGTGCAGGGAGTATCAGCACTCTGTCTGCCAAGGGTTTAATGTTCATTGTTTTTTTGTTTTTAATATGTTATACTTATATATATAGTAATGTTCCGCCTCTGTTTAGTGAGACGTAAAATAAATTGCGAAAAGTGTGCCAAAAGGCAAAGTTAGGGGCAAAGTTAGAATTATGTCAGTAGAGGAACTGACATTTTGGCAAAGAGTTCAATTAGGTTGCTACGCTATGCAAGCTATTTTTTAGACGCTGATAATGCGGATGACGCAGATTTATCTGTTACAAGTCTACCGATTCCGCATCCACTTCATAATTTAATTCCGTAATATGTCCCTGCCGGAAATTTTTGGTGGAGTGTACCAATGCATTCCCCATCAGGAAAAGGAATATCACAGCTATTAATGTCATCACCATACCGACGGCCGCATAATATTTGGGTTCCAAAACATCCATAACAATTATTTTTATAGGTTTGCACTACAAAGATAACCATTAAGGGTTACAAAGTGTTTACTCTTTTGTTAAGAAACTGTTTTGGCTCTCCTTTTTTAGTTTTTTTCAGCTTCTTTTGAGGCTGGTTCCGGTCTGAAACTTCAGGTATGCTAATTACTCAAGTTTCGCATGTTATTATATTGTTGAGATCAGTAGTATCTCTATTAGCTTCGCTGACAGAGATACATTTTATTTCTTTATCTTCTTTATCAACTCTTCGACAGCCACAAGCACTTGTTCTCCGGTTTCCATATTCTTCAATGTAACCTTGTTCTCGTTCATTTCGTTTTCACCCACCAGAGCCACAAACGGGATGTTCTTGGCATTGGCATAACCCATTTGTTTCTTCATCTTGGATGAATCCGGAAATATTTCGGCACGAACACCCGCCGCGCGGACTTTTGCCAATGCGTTCAGGGAGAAAGCAGCCTCTTTTTCACCAAAGTTTATAAAGAGGAGTTGAGTGCCGTTCACGGCTTCCTTTGGATACAGATCGAGTTGGTTCAAGACGTCGAAGATGCGGTCGGCTCCGAAAGAGATACCTACGCCTGAAATACCGGGCATACCAAATACGCCGGTCAAATTGTCATAACGCCCGCCGCCCGTGATACTTCCGATTTGTACATCCAGCGCTTTCACCTCGAAGATGGCGCCTGTATAATAGTTCAAACCACGAGCAAGCGTCAAGTCCAATTCCATTTCATTCTTCAAGTTAAAAGCAGCAAGGGTTTTCAAAATAAACTCGCTTTCTTCTACCCCTTTCTGTCCGATTTCACTGCCGGCAAGCACATCTTTTAGAGTACTCAGTTTTTCTTCGTTCGTTCCGCTCAACAGAATAATAGGTTGAAGTTTAGCGATAGCCTCGTCGCTGATGCCTTTCTCTTTCAGCTCTGCGTTCACATTCCCCAGGCCTATCTTGTCCAGTTTGTCAATGGCTACGGTAATATCCACTATCTTGTCGGCTTCACCGATTATCTCGGCAATGCCCGTCAGAATCTTACGGTTGTTGATTTTGATGCAGACGCGAATACCGAAGCGGTTGAATACCGTGTCGATAATCTGCATCAGTTCTACTTCATTCAGCAGGGAGTCGCTGCCTACCACGTCGGCGTCGCATTGATAGAATTCACGGTAACGCCCCTTCTGCGGACGGTCGGCGCGCCAAACGGGTTGTATCTGATAGCGTTTGAAAGGGAAAGTGATTTCGTCGCGGTGCATCACCACGTAGCGGGCGAATGGAACGGTGAGGTCATAGCGGAGTCCTTTCTCGCAGAATTTGGCGGCAAGTTTGGCTGCATTGCGGCTCAGCAACTCTTCATCGGTCAGTCCGGAGAAGTAGTCGCCGGAATTCTGTATCTTAAACAAGAGTTTATCGCCTTCTTCGCCATACTTCCCCATCAGCGTGGAAAGCATTTCCATGGCAGGCGTTTCTATTTGTTGGAAGCCATAGAGGTGATATACATCGCGAATGGTGTTGAATATATAGTTACGCTTCGCCATTTCTACCGGCGAGAAGTCACGGGTACCCTTAGGTATGCCTGGTTTTGCTGCCATAATTATTTTATAATATTTAGTTTGGGGTGCAAATTTACGGCAAATTATTGGATTAAGGAATAGCACTATACTACAAAAGCTTGAAATAATCATTCACACGTTTCACCTTTTTCTGTAGTTTGCTTATTCATGGGCAAAAGCGGGTGAAAGCGTTTTTTTTGTACCCTGCTTGTGGGGGCTGTGGGGCGGGGTCGTGCCTTCACAGGCCTTCACCTTTGGAGGATTTAGGCGGAGCAGAGCTTCGCAGTGATAAGTGTTTAGTGATTAGTGATTAGCAAGAGTATCTCTATTAGCTTATCATTAATCACTTATCACTGCCCCGCCCCGCCTAAATTCTCATTCACAATATAACACAATTTCAATTAAATTGCAGAGATTCAATCGGACGACTCCAGTCGGCTTATCGGTCAACTCAAGTCGTCCGATAAGCCGACTGGAGTTGACCGATAAGCCGACTATAGTTGTCCGTTCAAACACCTGTAATTCAATACAATAAAAAAGACTGGAAATAAATATTTGTCCGTTCGGCTGAAATCCCGACAAATATGGTGACACTTACGGTGGGTGAAGGCTGTGAAGCCCCAAAAAGGGCACTTTTTACCGAGTGATTTCACCCGCTATGTGCGATGAATAAGGGTGTTACGCGAAAAGGTGAAAGCGGTGAACCCCCAAACAAACCTATTAGGAGAGTTAGATAAAAGGAGAATTTATGTTTGAACAGAGAGGCGCGGAGACATTTTGAATTATGAATTTTGAATTATTAAACACAGAGATACGGAGTTTTCTCTTTAATTAAACACAGAGATACAGAGTTTTTTCTCTGCGACGTAGTCGCCCTCTCTGTGTACCCTTATTCAGGTTCTCTTCTTAAAAGAAAAAAAACTCTGTGTCTCTGCGTCTCTGTGTTCAATAATTCATAATTCATAATTCATAATTCATAATTCATAATTCATAAAAGCACAAATGACTCAACTTACCCCCCTGATTTGCACAATTCACAGGTATTTCTTATATTCGCCCTTGAATAAAGACCATTGTATCAATGAAAGTAATACTATTTGTTATATTCTTCTGCCTTTTTGCCATTCGGGTGAATGCGCAGAATGAGATACCCGCCGACAGTACGCATAACATAACATTATCGGAAACGAAAGATTTCGATGGCTTTCTCTTGGACATGAGCCTGATGAAAATGGCAGCGCCGCAAATGCCAAGATTTACCTTAAGCATTCCCGATGCCAGCAAGGACTATAGCTTTATGTTCCGGTTGAATCCGGATGCAACTTACTCGCAAGGCCTGTCGGATATGTTTAGCCTGGGGAATTCTACCGTATACAGTATGAATCCGTTCGGGCTGACAGGCTTCGGTTCTTCACTTCACAACTTGCAAATGGGAAGCTTCCGCTTGAAGAACGGTATGCGTATCAATACATACGGAGAGTATAACAAAGACGGTTGGAGAGTACCCAATCCTTCTGCCTTGCCGTGGGAACGGAATAATTTCAAAGGCGCTTTTGAACTGAAATCAGCAAACGGGTCGTTTGGAATAAGAATTGAAGTACAACAAGGAAAGACTGGGGCTTATTGAAAAGATACTATCGTTACTGATATATACAGTTAAAGCATAAACGGAGTATCGGCTTTAACTACTAAGCCCGCTTGGGGCTGATAACTACTAAGCGAAACGATAACTCCTTAACTCCTGACTTGAATTAACAACATATTATGAAGAAGAAAATACTGGTAATAGGCGCTAACGGTTTCACCGGACGCCGTATCTTAAACGACTTATCACGTAATGAGAATTATCTCGTAACCGGTTGTTCCCTGCATGACGACATTGCATTTGGTTCCGGAAATTACAGCTTTATCCGTGCAGATATCTGCCAAATGGCGGAACAAAGAATGCTGTTCCGCGATATATGTCCCGACGTGGTAATCAACACCTCTGCCCTATCCGCTCCTGATTACTGCGAAACACACCGCGAAGAAGCTGAAAATATTAATATCGTTGCTGTAGGGCTGTTGGCTTTCCACTGCGAGGCATCCGGCGCCCGCTTCATCCACCTCTCAACCGATTTCGTATTCAGTGGAAACACAGACCGTCTTTATACGGAAGAAGATGTTCCTGCTCCCGTCAATTACTATGGTATTACCAAATTAACGGGCGAAAAGCATATTGAGGAATTGTGCCATAATTATGCTATTGCGCGCGTAGTAGTAGTATATGGCGCCGCTTTGCCGGGACAACACGGGAATATTATTCAATTAGTAGCCAACAGATTGCGGAATAACGAAGAGATACGGGTTGTTTCCGATCAGTGGCGTACGCCGACTTATGTAGGAGATGTTTCGCAAGGAATAGAGAAACTCATAGAACATCCGAATAGTGGTATATATCATATATGTGGAGCGGATTGTCTCAGTATATCAGATATCGCATACCGTGTAGCGGATACGCTGAATCTGGATCGTTCATTGATTGTGCCTGTTACTACCAAACAAATGAATGAGGCTACCCCGCGTCCTAAATTCAGCGGATTGAGTATTGAGAAGGCGCGTAGGGAGCTGGGCTATCAGCCACATACGCTTGAAGAAGGAATAAGGTTGATGTTTAAGATTAATTTTGAATTTTGAATTATGAATTATGAATTATGAATGGGGACGTGGAGCTTCGCAGTGATAAGTGATTAATGTTTAGTGATAAGCAAAAGTATCTCTATTAGCTTCGCTGACAGAGATACTACTGCTAATCACTTATCACTAAACATTAATCACTTATCACTCCAATTCAAAATTCAAACTCATACCATTCTCTTTCCTGTACTCCCGTACCATCTCCAGAAGCATGTCCCCATACTTCTCTACCCCTTTCTTACCGAAGTAAGGAATACGAAGAAGCGACGCTTTGTCTTCCGGCAATAAATTAGTTATTCCTAACATTGCTTTTTGCTGGATAACCGTATATACCGGTAGTCCCAGTTGGGACGCTTCCGAATTACGCCAAGCTACCAAGCGTTTGTACAGTTCAGGATGTAAAATGTCCGAAGGAACCACCACCTCAGTAGTCCGTTTACGTTCAGAGTTACGTTCTGCGTTATTTCCCGCGTTTTCTCCCGCTTCCGCCTTCCGCTTTCTTTTCTCCGGGGAATTACCGGAACGTTTCTCCCCTTTAGCCTTAGCCGGCTCGGCATTATCAATGGAAAGTATCGCTTTCCGTTTCAGGTAATCTCCAACATAAAAACCGTTACCGGCAACAAACTCCAACAAATCTTCCTTCATCAAAAGCATGCCTTCCAACTCCTCGTCAGCAGCTTTCAGTTGTTTCCTGAGTTCTTTATTGTCAGCTTCCACACTTATACTGCTTCTGAGGGTATCCAAAGGCAACAACTGTTCTTTAAAATATTCCGCCCCTAAATGAATACGCTCCTGCAGTACCTTGTCTTTAGCATAATCTTCCGCCGCATCAACCAACCTTGTATATTGGAGACTGAACTTTTGCGCAACTGTCGTCACCTTCTGATGGAAACGTTCCGTTTCCGATTTATACTCCGCCAATAACTTCGGATAGAGTTTATAGAAATGCTCGTCTACCAACCTCACGTACCGCTTCAACGCTTGCTCCAGCGGTACGAAATTAAACAATTCCGATAGTAACTCCAGGAAATAACTTTGTTGCAATCGCCTGTAACGGGTTTCGTCAGGTTCGTTTCTTCGCGCATCTTCCGTAAAGGTTTCTACTGCACTGTCACTAATAACGGCTCTTGCCGACAAGGGAGCGCTTAGCACCAAACCTTCCAGCGTTTTGCATCGACTCAATGCCACATACGTCTGTCCATGCGCAAAAGATGCACTCGCGTCGATAATGGCACGTTCAAATGTCAGCCCCTGACTTTTGTGAATCGTGATAGCCCATGCCAGTTTCAGAGGAAACTGTTTGAATACACCTTCGATATCTTCCTTTATTTCTTTCGTTTCTTCATCCAATACATATTTTGCATTCGTCCATTCTTCTTCCTGCAATACGAAAGCCTCTTCACCATCTTTACTACGCACTTCTATTCCCGCAGCCCATACATTTGTCACTTCGCCAATCATACCGTTATAATAACGATGTCCACCGGACGAGTCGTTTTTCACAAACATGATTTGTGCTCCGCGTTTCAGCTCCAGCACTTCATCCGTAGGGTATGAATAGTCCGGAAATTTCCCTTCTATCTGAGCGCGGAATGTAAAAGAGCGTCCGGGCAGTTGTGCCAACTCAAAATCATTGATGCGCTGCGCCTGATAATTATGAGTAGTCAGCCGGATGTAACCTTCTTCTTTTGAAGGTTGAAAATCAGGAATATACCTCCGGTTCAAACCATCTAACAGGGCTTTATCACACCGGTTCTCACGAATACGATTCAACATCTCCAGGAAGTACGTATCACTTTGCCGGTAAACTGTTTTAAGTTCAATCGCACAATATTCCGATTGCTTTAGTGCCCGGCTGGAAAAGAAATACGGAGTTTCATAATAGCGATTCAGCATTTGCCATTCTTCGTCCTTTATGACCGGCGCCAATTGCTGCAAATCTCCTATCATAAGCAACTGTACACCTCCGAAAGGTTTATTGCGGTTACGAAAGCGACGCAATACATCATCCACGGCATCCAGCAAATCGGCGCGTACCATACTGATTTCATCAATCACCAGCAGGTCTATGCTTCGCATAATATTAATCTTCTCCTTGCCGAAACGGAAACGGTATTGCGCTTTACCGTCGGCACTGAATGAAGTATCGGGTATATAGGGGGCAAATGGAAGTTGAAAAAAGGAATGTATCGTCACACCGCCCGCATTGATAGCGGCAATGCCCGTAGGAGCAAGAATGACCATACGCTTAGGACTTCCGGCTTTGAGCTGCCGTAAGAAAGTTGTTTTTCCGGTGCCAGCCTTACCGGTCAGAAAAAGATGGGTGCCTGTATTTTCAATAAATTGCCACGCAAGCGTCAATTCGTGGTTTTGTTCCATTAGCTGATAAGTGTTGATTATGGAGGCGTAAAGGTAATAGAAATTAGTACAATAACACCTTTGTTGCAACATCTTTTTATACTCTTATACCTGTATTATTCATACTTAGCCTGCATTATTCATAAGTGTCTCTTCATAAACGAAGTACTTACACTATGAATAATACAGGTATAATCAGTTTCTTATTTAAAACTTCCTGCAATAATATCCAGCAGCTCGTTTGTGATTGCTTGCTGTCTACTCTTATTATATTGTTTCGTCAAATCCTGTATCAACTTATTCGCATTATCCGTAGCCGTTTGCATGGCAAGCGTGCGAGCAGCGTGTTCGGATGTATTAGAGTCCAAAAGTACCGTGTATAGTTTCTGGCTTAACACCTTAGGTAATAAATCGGCAATCAACTGACCTATAGACGGTTCCACAATATAGTCATTATGGAATCCGCACTGTTCCGAGCCTTCGGTAGCGGCAGTAGCTTCTACTTTATGTAAATTGATAGGAAGAAAATCTTCCCGGGTCAGCACCTGCGCTCCCATAGACTTGAAATGATGATAGATCAACTCCACGTGATCAATCTTCTTCTCTACAAAATCCTGCATCAGCAATCCGGCAAGTGCAAAAGCATCTGTATATGAAGGCTTTTCCGCCATTTCGGAATAACTTCCCTGCGGTGTAATGCCCAGCTTTTTTATAGCTGTTTCCACTTTCTTCCCTACGGGATAAATCAAGGTGTTTTCTTTGCCGAGTGATTTGTATTCTTCCAATGATTGTTCAAGCATCTTCAGTACATTGGCATTGAATGCGCCACACAGTGAACTGTTGGATGAAAAGACCACTATTGCTACCCGAGTCACAGGCCGTACCTCCGTATAAGGTGAGTCGAACGTGGCATCCGTAGACAAGAAATTCGTCAATATCTCATTCAACTTCTGTTGGTAGGGCAACATATTCTCTATCCGCCCCTGTGCTTTATGCAATTTGGCAGATGCTACCATCTTCATCGCTGATGTAATCTGGCGCGTACTCTTAACGGAACTTATTCGGTTTTTTACTTCTTTTAGTGAGGACATCTTTTTGAATTATGAATTTTGAATTATGAATTATGAATGCTGATCACTAAATGCTAATCACTAAATGCTAATCACTAATCACTAAACACTATCTCAAGTATTGTTTCGCTATCATCTCTGCTGTCTCCTCAATCTTTTTGCAGAGGTCATCATCAATGGAGCCGCTTTTCAGAACATCAAGTACATCCGCACGGTGGTTCATCTCAAGTGTTTCCTGGAAAGAACGTTCAAATTCAGTCACTTTATCCAATGGCACATTGCGCAATAAACCATGCGTACCACAATAAAGAATGGCGATTTGTTTTTCTACCGGTATCGGACTGTACTGCGGCTGAATCAGCAGACGGGTATTCTTTTGTCCTTTGTCAATAGTCAGCGCCGTTACAGGATCCATGTCACCGCTGAATTTTGTAAATGCTTCCAGTTCGCGATATTGAGCCTGGTCTATCTTCAATGTACCCGCCACTTTTTTCATCGCCTTGATTTGTGCATTACCACCTACACGGCTTACGGAAATACCTACGTTGATGGCTGGACGGTTACCTTGATTGAACAAGTCGGTATCAAGGAATATCTGTCCGTCGGTAATAGAAATTACATTCGTCGGAATATATGCGGACACGTCTCCTGCCTGCGTTTCAATGATGGGCAATGCCGTCAACGACCCTCCACCTTTTACTTTTCCTTTCAGGCTATCCGGCAAATCATTCATTTCGCGCGCCACTTCTTCCTGGTTAATGATACGTGCGGCACGTTCCAGCAAACGGGAGTGCAGATAGAAGATATCACCCGGATATGCTTCACGTCCGGAAGGACGGCGTAAAATCAGTGACACTTCACGATAAGCTACAGCCTGTTTGGAAAGATCATCGTAAACAACCAACGCATGGCGGCCTGTATCACGGAAATATTCACCGATAGCGGCGCCTGCAAACGGAGCATAGTATTGTAATGCCGCCGGGTCGCCGGCTGTGGCGGCAACAACAATTGTATAATCCATTGCGCCATGTTCGCGCAATGTATTTACAATGGAAGCTACTGTAGAACCCTTTTGACCGATGGCTACATAAATACAATATACCGGGTCGCCTGCTTCAAAGTTGGCACGCTGGTTGATAATCGTATCAATAGCAATAGCTGTTTTACCGGTCTGCCGGTCGCCTATGATCAATTCACGTTGTCCGCGACCGATAGGAATCATGGCATCTACAGCTTTCAATCCGGTCTGCAACGGTTGGTTTACAGGCTGACGGAAAATAACTCCCGGCGCTTTACGCTCCAAAGGCATTTCACTGAGTTCTCCGCCAATCAGACCTTTACCGTCGAGAGGAACACCCAACGGGTCGATAACACGCCCCAACATACCTTCTCCCACCATAATAGAAGCAATACGATTGGTGCGTTTTACAATATACCCTTCCTTGACCTTATCCGTAGGACCGAGTAATACGGCTCCCACATTGTCTTCTTCCAGATTCATCACAATCGCCTTAATGCCGTTATCGAACTCCAGCAGTTCGTTTGCCTCGGCATTATGCAATCCGTAGATACGCGCTACGCCGTCACTGACTTGCAGCACCGTACCGGTTTCGTCCAACTGCACACGGGTGTCAATCCCTTCCAACTGGCGACGGAGAATATCGGATACTTCGCTAACTTTTATATTCATGTTTTTAGTGATTAGGTTTTAGTGATTAGTGATTAGTGATTAGTGATTAGTGGTTAGTGGTTAGTGATTAATAAACAAATGATATCACTCGCTAATCACTAACCACTAATCACTTATCACTATCACACTATTCTTCTATTCTTATCTATGAACTGTTGTTTCAGCCTCTTGAGTTGGGTGGCGACGCTGGCATCTAACCGGAAGTCGTTGATATCAAAGATAAAACCTCCTTCAATTGAAGGATCGACTTCGGTGTGTAATTCCATCCGGGCATGCAACAAAGTAGAGGCGCTATCACGGATACGTTCCCATACTTCACGGCTCACAGGCACAGACGTGATAAGTTTACCCACGCCAATATGCTTCAACTTCCTATATAGACTGAGATAGGTCAAGCTGATGTATTGTAAGTACGACTCTCGCCTGTTCTTCAACACAAGGGTAATGAAGCGGAAAAATTCCCGGCTTACATCCCCATCGCCAACGGCAGCGGTACAAATCAAGGAAAACTTCTCCCGAATCGTCAGAATGGGGTTGTCCAACGCTTCACGCAAATCCGGATGTTTACGGAAACTCCGCTCCAGCATACGCACTTCACCGTACACCCGTTCTTCCGCCCCCGTACCTTTGGTATATTCCATCAGGGCTTTGGCATATCGCATCGAAATAATTCCTATATCCATATATCAATTATTTTTTGAAGCAGCCAATATCTCATCCAACATACGGTCAATCATATCCATCTGTTCCTGCTCCCCATCCAGATTCTTGCGGATTACTTTCTCCGCAATATCCACAGAGAGCACAGCAACCTGACGACGGATATCGCGTATCGCATCTTCCTTTTCTTGCTGTATCTGCCTTCTTACCTCGTCCAGCTCCTTTTGCGCGGCAACTTCCGCCTGCTTACGCGCTTCAACAATAATCTTGTCACGCTCGTGCATCGCCTCCCGCAGAATGCGCCCCTGTTCCTTGTTGGCATCAGCAATCAACTTCTCGCTTTCAGCTTTCAGCTTTGAGAGTTGCGCATGGGCTTCCTTTGCCACTTCCAACGATTGGTCAATGTAGGTTTTACGGCTTTCCACCATCTTGACAATAACAGGAAAACCGTACTTTGCCAACACTACAAACACGACTCCGAACGACAGAAGCATCCAGAAAAGCAAACCACTATCAGGTAATAACAATGACATAATATTGTTATAAGAAGAGTACTAACAGACACACCACTACCGCCAACAGGGCAACACCTTCAACCAAGGCAGCGGCGATAATCATGTTCGTACGAATGTTTCCCGATTCTTCAGGCTGGCGGGCCATAGCTTCCATAGCAGAACCGCCAATCTTACCGATACCCAGACCTGCACCGATAACAGCGAGTCCGGCGCCTAACGCTGCACCCAATTTAGTCAATCCGATACCAGCCACAGTTGCTTGCAATAATACAGATAGTAACATAACTTTCAGTTTTAAATGGTTTATTCTTTTAATTATACTTTATGTTCTTCCTGAGCCAGTCCGATAAATACCGCGGACAACATGGTGAACACGTATGCCTGAATGAACGCTACCAACAGTTCCAGCGCATTCATAAAGACGTTAAACAATACGGATGCTACTGTAAGAGTACCGTTTAGCGCTGCTCCCATACCGGCAGAAATAAATACCAGGCATGTTAATACCAGCATCGCCATGTGTCCCGCCAGCATATTGGCAAAAAGACGAATCATCAAGGCAAACGGCTTGGTAAATATACCGATAAATTCAATGAAAGGCATCATCGGTACGGGAACTTTCAGCCACCAGGGTACATCCGGCCAAAATATATCTTTCCAATAGGCTTTTGTTCCGAAAAGGTTTACCGCAACAAATGTACATAATGCCAAGACCATAGTAATGGCAATATTACCCGTTACACTAACACCACCGGGAAAAACGGGAATCAGCCCCATGATGTTATTGATAAAGATAAAGAAGAACGCCGTCAGCAGGTAAGGTGCGAACTTTTGGTATTTCGGCCCTACACAACCTTTGATGATATCGTCATTCACCATCATGATAAACATCTCCATAAATCCGACGAAACCACCGGGTGCAGCGCTGTCTTGCGAATGCCTGCGATACCAGCGAGCCACGCTCAATATGATAACCAGCAGCAAGATACTGTTGATAAGCAATGCCAATGTTATCTTCGTTATGGAAATATCCCAAGGACGTATTTCATTTCCGGACGCATCGTGCTCAACCAGTTTACCTTCGTACTTGCTACCGGCAGGTGCAATACGAAAGCCTTCGTACATGCCTCCATTCTCTTCCAGACGTGAAGAGAGGAAAACATGCCAACCGGTTTGCGTGCTATATATAATAATAGGTAGCGGGATAGTAACATGCGTTTTTCCCCACGTGGTAATGTGCCACTCGTAGGTATCTCCGATATGCCCGAAAACAATACCTTTCACGTCAACCGTATTTTCTTTCTGTCCGGCAGAATTTAGTTCATTCCGTCCGGCAACACTGTCCGTATCTGCTTTGGTACCTTGTGCGGTAACAGGCAAAGCAGTAAACAGCATTCCCAACATCAGGAATATTCCGGTACACAGGTTACGTATTCGTTTCATTTTTCTTTCTTTTTTCTTCTTCTCTACTTCATACGCGAGAAGCCGGATGTCAATCAACACAAGCGGAAACAACTCCACCGCTCATTTCAACAAAGCCACCATTAATATCAAAAGTTTGTTCCTCTCCTCCTGCCGGCACATAAATTACGTTGCCTGCCCGAAGCGATGAAACAATAGGCGCATGTTGCGGCAATATAGTAAACGCTCCGATTGTACCGGGAAGCGTCACCCTTTCCACCTCTCCATTATATATTTCCTTCTCCGGAGATACTATGTTTAAATGTAGCATATTTATATGTTTATATGTTTTGAGTAGTTAGTAGTTAGTAGATAGTAGTTAGTAGATAGTAGATAGTAGATAGTAGTTAGTAGGGAATAGTCTGCCTACTGTATTCTATATTCTATAATTCTGTATGTAGCCATTCTACTTACTACTAACTACTTACTACTAACTACTTACTACTAACTACTTACTACTAACTACTTACTACTAACTACTAACTACTTCCCCACTTGCTCCAATAGCTTCTTCCCCTTCCCAATAGCCTCTTCAATCGTACCCACATTCAGGAAAGCAGATTCAGGTAGATAGTCGACTTCACCATCCAGAATCATCTTGAAACCTTTGATTGTATCTTCTATGGAAACCATTGTTCCCGGCACGCCTGTGAACTGTTCGGCAACGGCAAACGGCTGCGATAAAAAACGCTGTACACGGCGTGCACGGTTCACGACCGTACGGTCGGCATCAGACAATTCCTCCATGCCGAGGATGGAAATGATGTCCTGCAACTCCTTATTACGCTGGAGAATCTGCTTCACACGCTGCGCCACTTCATAATGTTCCTCTCCCACGGTATGCGGATCAAGAATACGTGAAGTAGACTCCAGAGGATCAACGGCGGGATAAATACCCAATTCCGTAATCTTACGGCTCAATACGGTAGTAGCATCCAAGTGCGAAAAAGTAGTGGCGGGCGCCGGATCCGTCAAGTCATCGGCAGGCACATATACAGCTTGCACGGAAGTAATTGAACCGCTGCGCGTGGAAGTTATACGTTCCTGCATAGCACCCATTTCAGTAGCCAATGTCGGTTGGTAACCTACAGCGGAAGGCATGCGCCCCAGCAATGCCGAAACCTCGGAACCGGCTTGGGTGAAACGGAATATATTATCAATGAAGAACAGGATATCGCGCGGGCCGTCTGTCTGTGCACCCTGGTCGCGAAATGACTCAGCTACCGTTAGTCCGGACAACGCCACAGACTGGCGGGCGCCGGGAGGTTCATTCATCTGGCCGAATATCAAACTTACCTGCGACTTCTCCACTTCGTTATAGTCAACTTTAGACAAGTCCCAGTGTCCTTCCTCCATGCTTTTCTTGAATTCCTCGCCATAGCGAATAACACCGGATTCTATCATTTCACGCAACAGGTCGTTACCTTCACGCGTACGTTCTCCTACACCGGCAAATACGGAAAAGCCATGTTGTTTCTTGGCAATGTTATTGATGAGTTCCTGAATAAGTACGGTTTTACCTACACCGGCTCCACCGAATAAACCGATTTTACCGCCTTTGCAATAAGGTTCGAGCAAGTCGATAACTTTAATGCCTGTGTAAAGCACCTCTTCTACAGTGGTTAAATCTTCAAACTTAGGAGGGTCGCGGTGAATCGGATAAGCTCCGGTATGATCCAATTCTTTCATACCGTCAATAGAGTCGCCTACTACGTTCATTAATCGACCTTTGATCTGGTCACCCACCGGCATAGTGATTGGTCCACCTGTGGGATATACTTTCATACCTCTCTGCAAGCCGTCCGTACTATCCATGGCTACGGTTCTTACCGTATTTTCGCCAATATGTTGCTGTACTTCAATGATCAGCCTTTTACCGTTTGAACGTCTAATCTCCAATGCATCATGAATGCTCGGAAGCATCAATTCGGCATCCGTACCTTCAAAATACACGTCTACCACCGGTCCGATAACCTGAGAGATATGTCCTAAAATTTGTGGCATAAGTAATCCTTTTATATAATTCTTCGTTTTTTCAGCAAGTCGCGTTCCTATCGTTCCGCAGTTGAATATTTAACGCTTATTGAATAATAATGTTCAATGCTCTTAGCATACATTATTCATAGTGTAAGTACTTTGTAATAATTATTTTTACTATAAATGAGAACTTAGCGGTGATTCAAACACAGAGACACGGAGACATTTTGAATTATGAATTATTAAACACAGAGGCGCAGAGTTTTTTCTTTAATTAAACACAGAGACACAGAGGCACAGAGTTTTATCTTTCTTTTAAGAAGAGAACCTGAATAAGAGTACACAGAGAGGGCGACTACGTCGCAGAGAAAAAACTCTGTGCCTCTGCGCCTCTGTGTTTAATAATTCAAAAATCAAAATTTCTCCGTACCTCTGTGATCAAACATAAATTCTCATTTATGACGAGACTCTTATGAATAATGCAGGTTAGCATGTCTTCGCAAAATAGTAACGCAAACAGCATAGCAAATACAAATACAAAAAGTTTCTGATTGTATCTTTTTCGAATATTTTTTTAAACATATTCTTTCAAAGTATTAACCTGCATTATTAATGCGAATCAGTAGTTAAAGGAGTTATCGCCGTACCAGGGCCGTGTCAAAGCATTACCAACCCCGTACCCGCTCCGTATAAAGGTACCCTTATACGGAGCGGGTACGGAGTTGGTACGGACTTGATACGGAGCAGACCATGTGTGATACAGCCTGCATTATTCACAGTGCAGGAGTTAGATACCCCCTTTAACTCCTACAAATATGAATTCAGAACAATATTATGAAGCCATACGTTATAAAAGGAAAACCATCTATGAATCTTAGTCAACTTTTTCGCAATATCTTACCTTATGTCAAGCCCTACAAATGGCTGGTGATTCTGGCATTGGTACTGACGTTTATCGGAGCTTTGACGGCACAGGTCAATGCGTACGTACTGCAATACACAGTCAACAGTATTACCTCACTCCTGGAACAACACAAACCGTTACAGGAAGGTATGCATATTGTGGCTATTATTTCCATCATCTTAATGGCAAAAGAAATCGTTAACATTTTCATCTCTTTCGGACAGAAATTCTTCGGTGAGAAAATCAGGATTATGATTTCGCAAGACCTTGCCCAGCAGATTATAGAGAAAATTCTGACCTACCGCATGGCTTTTTTCACTGCCGACGAAAGCGGTTCGGGTAAACTGCAAACCCGTATCGACCAAGGCGTTTCGAGTTTGACACGTACGGTACAAAGTTTTTTCATAGATATCTTCCCGCTTTTTACTTCAGCCATTGTGGCATTGATTGGTATGTTCCACGCCAATTTTTATGTGGGGCTTGTGGGTTTGTGCATCGTGCCTATTTATTTCTATATCAGCCAGAGACAGGCGCAGAAGCTCAAAGGTTGGCGGCGCAACATCCGTACTTACCGGGAAAACAAGTCAGGTGGGATTATCAATATTCTGGACTCAATAAACGTCATAAAATCGTTTAACCGCGAAAATATCGAAGCAAAAAAGCAACTTGACCTGCAAACCGCCCTTACCGATACACAGATGCGTACGCGTTCGACAAATTTCAAGTTTGACGGACTGAAAACCTTTACCGAGCAGTTTGGCGTAGTGATTATCATCATATTAACCGCCTACCTTGTGCTGACCGGACAAATGCAAATAGGCGCAATAATGCTTCACATCATGCTTTTTAATAATGTCACCGCTCCTATCAGGCAATTACACCGCATTTATGATGATATCAACGACGCACTGATTTATGCCGAAGGTTTCTTCGATGTTATGAATTCCGACCATGAGAAAGAACAATCAGGTGAATACCGTCCTGCAAAAATCCGTGGCGAGTTTGAACTGCGGGATATTGATTTTACTTATCCAACAGGCACGCAGGCATTGTTCAATGTGAATATGAAGATTGAGCCGAACAAGATTACAGCGCTTGTCGGGCTGTCGGGTGCAGGCAAAAGTACGGTAATCAATCTTTTGGATAAGTTTTACGAAGCGCAACGAGGAGAGATTCTGCTTGATGGCATACCGCTTATTGATTACGATACAAGATATTTGCGTGAAAATATCGGTCTGGTGTTGCAGAAGAATCACATATTCAGCGGCACAATTGCCGAGAACATCCTGTATGGTAATGTAAACGCCACCCGCGAACAAATGGAAGATGCAGCCCGGAAAGCGTATATTCACGAGCAAGTCATTGCATTGCCCAATGGTTACGAGAGTTCGGCATTGGCTCTGTCAGGCGGACAACAACAGCGCATCGCCATTGCACGGATGTTCCTCAAGAATCCGCCTATCATCTTCTTAGATGAACCTACAGCCAGTTTAGACGCCGTGGCTACGGAACAAATCAAGAATTCGCTCGACGCTATCAAAAAAGACCGTACCGTTATCATTATTTCGCATAGCATTTCACAAATAATAGATTCCGACCAGATATATGTAATGAAAATGGGGCATGTGGTAGAATCGGGTACGCACGAAGAATTATATCACATGGAAGGTACGTACAAGGATATATTCGACGCTATGGCACGAAGCCTCAATATTGATAAAATATCGAAGACTATAGAGGAGGATTAAAATAAATACTTGCTATACACTGAGCATAGAGTTACGAATTCTTTCCACGTCGCTCATAATAAAGAAAGAGATAAAAAACAAATTATACCGATAAATAATTAAAAAAACACAGGATAGCTAAAATTTATCTTTATCTTTGTGACATAAATAATTGGATTGAATTAATTGCAGGCATTAAAGCTTGTATAATATACTACAAATTAAGAATGGCAATAAAAAAGGTAACATCAAGTAAAAGAGACAGAGAAAAAGCAAAACAGAGTAAGCGAGAAGAAAAACAAAAAAGGAAAGAAGAACGCTTAAGCAGTGGTAGCCGTAGTTTCGAAGAAATGCTGGCCTATGTAGATGAAAACGGAGTTCTTCATTCTACCCCTGAGGGGATAAAGCCTAAAGAAGAAATAGATGCTTCTGAAATAGAAATATCTGTTCCGAAAAAAGGCGAAGCAGAAGAAACAGTACCTCTAAACGGACGGATTGATCATTTTAACACCTCAAGAGGCTATGGATTCATAAAAGATGCAGAAAGTGGCGAAAAGTATTTCTTTCATGTATCTTCCGCTCCTGAAGGCATAACAGAAGGAGACAAAGTAACATTTGAAATTGAACGTGGTGCACGGGGTATGAACGCCGTGCGGATCTCAATCATTAATAAATAACTATTTTAACTTACAAAAGAAATGAACATTTATGTTGCAAATTTAAGCTGGGGCACAAATAGCGACAGCTTACAGGATTTATTTTCACAATTTGGCGAAGTAACTTCCGCCTACATTATTAACGACAGAGAATCGGGACGTTCACGCGGTTTCGGCTTTGTAGAAATGCCGAATGATGAAGAAGGTCAGAAGGCTATTGACACCCTTAACGAAACTGAATTTGAAGGCAAGAACATTGCAGTAAGTGTAGCACGCCCAAGAGCTGAAAAACCTTCGGGTGGTGGCAGCCGTGGAGGTAATCGCGGTGGTGGTGGCTATGGTGGCGGCAATCGCGGTGGCAACCGTGGAGGTGGCTACAATGGTGGAGGCAATCGTGGCGGTGGCTACGGTGGCGGCGGTGGCAGATATTAATTTCGCTACTTAATAAGATAAAAGAGAAGGGTGTGTTGAAAGCCCTGATTTTATAAAAACACCCCTGTTGTAATACTACGACAGGGGTGTTTTATTATCTTTTCGGCTTACGACACATTTCGTTATATGTCACGCACGCTATCGGGGTGATACTTTATTGGTGTTGTTCCCTCAACAAGTCATTCACCGTCTTAACCGGATTGAATGTAGTCAGAGGAACTTCAACGAATACCGTATTCCAATCACTCATTGCACCATTCCACAAACCGGGAAGTTCAAGAGCTTTAAGCTCCCTGCCATTCTTCGATTTATAAGAAATAAAGCCGGTAGCTTTATCTACGTAGTTTACAAGATTGAACTTATGTCCCTTATAGTCACGTACGGCACAAACCAAATCAACCGGATTGAAGTGCGTGCCCTTTTCAAACATTTCTTTCTTTTCCGGATCATCCATATCAATCTGTGAACTCTCTAAAATTTGCAGAGAAATTGTTCCGTCACTATTATACGCAAGGAACGGACCTCCACCCGGCTCTCCCACATTCTTCACCATACCGCAAACACGCATCGGACGGTTCAGTTTCTTCTTCAAGTAAAGAACGAGTTCAGCATCTTCCAGGTTCTTGGTTTCCGGATTCTTACAGAAGAGTTTCTTTTGCAAGAACTGTAGTATTTCAATCACTTGCTCATGGGTATATTGACCGCTATCCAAAATCCTCAGGTATGCAAACGCCTGCTGCTGCAAGGCTATGAGTACACCTGCAATGAGTTTCTTATATAGTATGGTATCCCCTTTCAGCTTATCAGGTACTACATTATCTATGTTCTTAATGAAAATTACGTCTGCATCCAAGTCATTCAGATTCTCAATAAGCGCGCCATGACCACCCGGGCGGAACAACAACTTGCCGTTATCACGGAAAGGGTGATTCTCCATATCAGCAGCAACAGTATCCGTGCAGGGTTTCTGCTCTGAGAAAGTAACATTATAATCTACATTGTATTTTCTTGCATAGGCAGCAGCTTTAGCGGCTACCAACGCTTCGAATAAACAACGATGCTCTGAAGAAACGGTAAAATGCACATTCACTTTTCCACTCCTATTGGTAGCGTAAAGCGCACCTTCTACAAGATGTTCTTCCAATGGCGTACGGCTACCTTCTTCGTATTTATGGAACTTCAGCAAACCTTTGGGCAATGCGCCATAATTCAGTCCGGCATCTTCAAGAAGGGCTGTCACTATGGCTTTGTAATTTCCTCCGGACATCAACGCAGGAATGTCTTGCTCCGTCATTTGCCGGCAGGTAGCATTCAAATCGTCATAGAACGCAAAATTCTCTATTTGTTCAAAGAATACCTTTTCAAATTTAGTTTCGGGAGCATCATAATCAGCCTCGAGAAACTCAAATAGATTCTTAAACATACGGCTTGCCGCCCCCGACGCCGGTACAAACTTCACCACAACCTTGTCTGCCTGTGTATATATATCCCATACATCAAGATAGTGTTTCTGCTCGTCTGCATCAGGTATCAGAATACCTTTTTCAACAGAAGCGGCAGCAGCCAACTTCAAATACGGAAAACCTTTCTCAAAACAGGCTAACTGTTCGGCAATCTGTTGTTCAGAAATTCCTTTCCGTGTAAGCAACTCTTTGTCCTGCGATGTTATCATACTATCTATAATTTAATTAATTGATGCCCAAAATTACAAAAAAACAGCAACCTTTATCAAGAAAAGGAAGAAAAAATATACCTTTACACCACAAAAATGGACAATTATGGAAAGAGATGAATTTTTCACTACCGAAGAGAAGGAGCTACTCTTCTCGCTCTACCGAAAATTATTACAGCTGACCGGCGAAACTTTACGGAAAGGCGATTGTAAGAAGCTAAAAACACATCTTGTCAACTCTATACAAAACAACCACGTACAGCGAGATACGTTCGGACTGAATCCGCTGATCAAAGATATGCAGACCGCCGTTATCGTTACCGAAGAAATAGGAATGAAACGTGCATCTATCATCGGTATTATGCTGCATGAAAGCGTGAGGAACGGAGCATGTACCACCGAAGAAGTACAATATTCTTTCGGTGAAGACGTAGCAGGGATTATCCGGGGATTAATACGTGTAAATGAACTATACGCCAAAAGCCCGGCAATCGAGTCGGAGAATTTTCGTAACCTGTTGCTGTCGTTCGCCGAAGACATGCGCGTTATCCTGATAATGATTGCCGACCGGGTGAACATCATGCGGCAAATCAAGGATAGTAACAATGATGAAGCGCGTCGTCAGGTGGCAAACGAGGCAGCATACCTGTATGCCCCTCTCGCTCATAAACTGGGATTGTATAAGTTGAAGTCGGAGTTGGAAGATCTGTCACTGAAATACACGGAAAAAGAAGTCTATTATCACATCAAGGATAAACTGAATGAGACGAAGGCTTCCCGTGATAAATACATTGCAGCCTTCATCGCTCCGTTACAGAGGAAACTGGCGGAAGCCGGATTGCTGTTTCACATCAAGGGACGTACAAAATCCATCCACTCCATCTACCAGAAGATGAAGAAACAAAAGTGCCCGTTTGAAGGAGTGTATGACCTGTTTGCCATCCGCATTATTCTGAACTCGAAAGTAAATATAGAAAAACAGGAGTGCTGGCAGGCTTACTCTATTGTAACGGATATGTACCAACCGAACCCTAAACGCTTGCGCGACTGGTTATCCGTACCTAAAAGTAACGGTTACGAGTCGTTACACATCACCGTGATGGGACCTGAAAGCAAATGGGTGGAAGTACAGATACGTACCGAGCGTATGGATGACATTGCCGAACGCGGTCTTGCCGCCCACTGGCGTTATAAAGGTGTAAAGGGAGAAAACGGATTGGATGAATGGCTGACTTCGGTACGTGAAGCTCTGGAGAACTCGGATAGCAACGGATTGGAAGCTATGGATCAGTTCAAGCTCGATTTGTACGAGGATGAAGTGTTTGTTTTCACTCCCAAGGGAGATTTGTTCAAACTGGGTAAAGGCGCCACGGTACTTGATTTTGCTTTCCATATTCACAGTAAAGTAGGATGCAAATGTATCGGCGCCAAAGTAAACGGTAAAAATGTGCAGCTAAAACAAGTGTTGAACAGTGGCGACCAGGTAGAAATCATAACCTCGAATATGCAGACGCCCAAACAGGATTGGCTGAACATCGTAACCACGTCCAAAGCTCGCACCAAAATACGTCAGGCTTTGAAGGAAATAGTTGCCCGTCAGTATGCTTTCGCCAAAGAAACGATTGAACGGAAATTCAAAAACAGGAAGATTGAATATGATGAAGCCATAATGATGCGCTTAATCAAGCGACTGGGCTTCAAGACTGTGACGGATTTCTATCAGAGCATTGCAGACGAAACACTGGATGTAAACGAAATCATAGATAAGTATCTGGAGCAGCAGAAGCGGGAGAATGACACGCATGAAGACGTAACGTACCGTAGCGCCGAAAGCTATAACCTGCAACAGATACAAAGCGATGAAATCATCCGCTCGAAGGAGGATGTACTGGTTATCGACCAGAACCTGAAAGGGTTGGATTTCAAACTTGCACGTTGTTGTAATCCAATCTACGGAGATGATGTATTTGGTTTTGTGAGCGTATCCGGCGGTATTAAAATACACCGTTGCGACTGTCCCAATGCCACGCAGTTGCGCGAGCGGTTCGGTTACCGGATTGTAAAGGCGCGTTGGGCAGGTAAATCGCAAGGAACGCAATATCCGATTACGCTCCGTGTTGTAGGGCATGATGATATTGGTATCGTAACGAATATCACTTCAATCATATCGAAAGAAAATGATATTTCACTACGCTCCATCGGTATTGATTCGCATGATGGTTTATTCTCCGGAACGCTTACGATTATGGTGGGCGATACAGGACGTCTTGAAACGCTTATAAAGAAGTTGAGGACGGTGAAGGGGGTGAAGCAGATTTCAAGAAACTGAGATAAACAGGTATTTCGTTATGATTGGTTTGTGGTATAAATGATAGTTTAGATGGGAGAATGGATACGCGGACGACACGGATTAAGCGGATGAACGCGGTTTCTTTTTCCTGCTTCGATAAGTTCTCATTTAAGAAACTAATTATAACAGAATACTAATTATAACAGAACACTTTAAAAGAATATACGTATGCGATACAATCTGAAGAAGCAAATCCGCAGTTTTGGCTATGCCTGGAAGGGCATCTGCCAATGTATAGGGAAAGAACAGAACCTTGGTTTTCATCTGATCGCTGCGGTAATGGTAGTGGTTGCGGGATTCTTTTTCGGCATTACCCGCACCGAATGGCTTATCGTTATTCTCTGTATCGGTGCAGTGATAGCTGCGGAGTTATTCAACACCGCCATTGAGAAATTAGTAGATTTGACTTCGCCCGAACGGAATCCGATAGCAGGGCAAGTAAAAGACATTGCCGCCGGAGCAGTGCTGGTGTGCGCTGTTGCGGCGGCAATCATAGGGATTATTATCTTTTTTCCGTATATACTGTATATATTGGGTTAGTCTAATATTCAGGCGGATAATCATTTCATCTCACTTTCATCTTCTTATAATAACGATAGGTCAGTAAGAAGAAAAGCGACGCTACGATGATGCCGACGCCTGCGACCTTATAAATCAACTGAAAGTCTACATAAAGAAGCTGACGTGCAATGCGGGAACCGTCTTCAAGCGTCGAAGAAATTTCTACACTGTCCGACAGCAGGCAGCAGACTGCTATACCTATCAAAACACCCGCCTCGATAGCCAGATGACACGTTGTATTTGCCGTTCCCCGCTGGCAATGATGCGATAACTTGACGAACATCTTCGTGAACGGTATCGTAAGCGCCAACAAGACAATGAGGAAAAAGACAGCGCTATAACCACCATCCATCGGCATCAACACCCCCGGAATGAAAGCAATCAGTACCATATTGATAGCAGGAAGCCAACTGCGCAACAACAGGAAACGGTCGAAATTACAATACCCCACCCCTATCGGCGCCCGGAAAGCCACATGCACCTGTAAAGCAAACAACATACTGACTACTCCGCATGCCACAGAGAGATAAACCGCCATACCGAGTCCTTCCGTATACATCTTCATCCACGCTCCTGCTCCAACCCCTACTACCATGCCCAGGCGTGCAGCCAATGTGTACGCCATGTTTCCGGCACTGCGACGCGAAGAAGTAGTGATATCGATAGCCACCGTGATGCCTGCCGTCGTTGCCAGCCCGAAAGCGCCCCCCTGTATAGCGGCAAGCAGCAGCAGTCTCGGATACGTATCAACGAAAAGGTAACCCACCGTTACTCCCAGCGTCACAAGGATGGAGTAAATAAGTACATGCTTCCGCTTATGTTCATCACCCAGATAAGCATGGAATGGCCCCACAACAAACATGCCTGCCGCAAATACCAGAAACATACCGCCCACCTCTCCCGTAGAGATGCCCAGCTGTGGTACCATCACCGAAGGAAGCAGAGGAAGCAATGTATATATGGATACAAAAAACAGGAAGTTGGCCATGCACATCCGCATAAAATCCAACTTCCAAAGGCTTTCGTGATTAAGACTATTCTTTCTCAATTAATGCTGTTCCTTCCCAATTAATACTGTTCCTTCTCATTCGGGAAGTCCAAGTTCTTCACGTCGGATATGTAATGGCTGATAGCGTCAGTCATTATCGTATGCAAGTCGGCGTAGCGGCGCAGGAAACGGGGACGGAAACCATTGTTCATACCCAGCATATCCTGAATTACCAAAACCTGACCATCTACTCCTCCACCGGCGCCAATACCGATAACCGGAATGGTAAGTTCATTAGCCACACGTTCAGCCAGAACCGCAGGAACTTTCTCCAATACGATGCCAAAGCAGCCGGCTTCTTCCAGCAGGTGTGCGTCACGTACCAGTTTGTCGGCTTCCGCTTCATCCTTGGCGCGTACAGTGTAAGTACCGTATTTATTAATGGATTGCGGCATCAGTCCGAGGTGTCCCATGATGGGTATGCCGGCACTGAGAATACGGTTTACTGTGCCTATGATTTCTTCGCCGCCTTCCAGTTTCAATGCATCGGCGTGACTTTCTTTCATGATGCGGATAGCCGAAGCAAGTCCTTCCAGTTCATTGCCCTGATAGGAGCCGAAAGGCATATCAACCACTACCATGGCACGCTTCACGCCGCGAACTACGGACTTGGCATGATAAATCATTTGGTCTAAAGTCATAGGAAGAGTAGTCACATTGCCCGCCATTACGTTACTGGCGGAGTCGCCCACGAGGATTACATCCATGCCTGCACCGTCCACAATCTGTGCCATAGTGTAGTCATAGGATGTCAACATGGATATCTTTTCGCCTCTTTGTTTCATTTCTATCAGGCGATGGGTAGTCACTTTACGAGTGTCATCTGAAATATAACCGGCCATAATTCTTTAGTTATAAGTTATGAGTTATCGAAATTTCGCGCCAAAGGTATAACTTTAAATTAATAACCTCATAAGATTATGGCAAAGTTTTAAATGCAAGCGAACCTCGTACTCAGTATTTTTACATATATTTGCCCCATCATACAAATTACATACAAATATATACCATGAAAAAGCTCTTTACTCTACTCGCATGCCTCCTTATGCTGACTACAAGATCAGAAGCACAAGTACAGCTCAACAGTTTACCCAATCAGCTACAAATTCACGGATGCTGGTATAATCCGGATACTCAGGAATGGTTATTAGGTCTCTTTAATAACTTCGCCGTGTACGAAGATGATATTTGGTTGTATCAATCTACGAAAGCACAAAAAAACAAAGCAGAGATTACGCTCCGGAAAGGGAATGAAAGTAAAACGATCAAATTAAAACTCAGCAATAAGCAAGACAGTACTTGTACTGCCGTATTTCCTGATAAACGGCAATTAAAGCTAATCCGGCGCTCCGCACAACCGGAGTTCAAAAGCAAAGACCACCGCACATTTACAGACAATGGTTACTGCACGGATTCCGTCACCATCATCGGATATCTGCAACATGCGAAAAGGACTGTACCTTTTTTTGTCGGTGTATCCAACTTCTACTCTCGTGAGCAGGATACATATTATGCTGATATAGATGCACAGGGATGCTTCCGTATCACTTTTCCCGTTGTTAATACGACCACTGTGTTTATGGATTGGCAAAGAGAGGGAGTCAGAATTCAGGATGTAGTAGAACCGGGTGAAAAGATATTCCTGTACCATGATTATGCCACCAATAAAACCCAATTCATGGGGAAGAACGCCCGCCTGCATACTGAATTAAGAAACTTTGCCCTGTATCCGCCCAATAGAGAACATTACATATATGCACGTTATGACGACAAAACAGTGAGCCATGAAGGATTTATGCAGAAGCTGAAGGATAACTACAAGAAAAAGGTAGATATATTAAAGGAATATATGGAAATGCATCCAATGCTTTCAGACAGGTTCATACAATATGAAGAGTCCGGCAGTAAAATGGAGCTGGCGTTCTACCTCATGCAAAGACGTTTCTCTTTGCAAAGGGGATATAATAAGGAATTCTTTGATAAGCCCTATATGGATTATGTAGACAGTCTGTATCACTGCTTACCGCAACCCTATACATTGCATCGGAATGTCAGCTCTTTCCTGGCTGATTATCTGGGTTATTATAACAGTATGCTTCTCAGAGCTTTTATTTTTGATAATATTGAATTGCTACATTATCTGGACAGGGAACAAATTCAACCTCTGACCCAACAGCAAAAAGAAGATTTCCTGGCATACGAACATGCTGTGGAACTCAGTATAAATGGAAAATATTCAGGAAAAGACTCATTAGAAATAGATTCATTAGCCCTGCCCTACAAAGAAGGGATGTTACGCACCGACAAATTACTGAATGACAGCAATACAATCCGTCTGTGCAATCAATATAAATCCGTAATTCCCTTTTTATTGGATAAGAAAAGAATAGATAACGAACTTATTTGTTTCGGACAGATAGAAGCTACCCCCATATTGAAAGAATGGATAGCTACTCAGAACTTCTATGCCAACATGGAATACAACAGAAAAGAACTGGATGAAAAGATTCTGGAGTACTTCAAGCAACTGGTCACTCATAAAGAGTTCAGGAGTACAATAATGGAACGGCAGGAGATGTACGCTGAACTAAGCAAACAAGACATAAGTCACCCGGAAAGCTTGAAGGCAACCGATCATTTAAAAGACTGTAAAGACGTTGACGAGCTATGGCGCACATTGATTGAACCCTACAAAGGCAAAGTTATTTATGTAGATGTATGGGGAACCTGGTGCGGTCCGTGCAAAAAGGAGATGCAACTGGTAGCGCCGATAAAAGATGAAATGAAAGAGAAGGATGTGATTTTCATGTACTTTGCCAATTACTCCCCCGAAAAGACGTGGAAGAATTGCATCAAAGAATTCCGCTTAACCGGTCCCAACATAGTGCACTATAACCTGCCTGCCCAGCAACAGCAAATGCTGGAGCAAAAGTTTTCAATAAGGAGCTTCCCAACCTATATGTTAATAGATAAGGAGGGGAACATTACAGACATGAAAGCGCCTTCTCCCAGCAGGAAAGCCGAATTGATAAGTAGAGTCGATGAACTGCTGGCTAAATAGCCAGCAGTTTCTCATAACTCATACCCTCGAAGTCATCAATGATGTAATGACATAGCGGGGCTATTTCTTCGCGCGAGTTGGTGGTAGTCAAACCGATAACAGTTGCGCCGGAAGCCATTCCGGCTTTCAGTCCGTTGAAGGAATCCTCGAAGACGTAAGTGTGTTGCGGCGTACTGCAGAAGACATCCATACCCAGTAGAAAACAGTCCGGAGCAGGTTTAGAAGCGGCAAACATTTCGGCGGTAAATATACGGTCGAACATCGTCTTTATTTCGGGATGAACACGATATACGGCTTCCATCTTCTCTGCGTTGGAGCTGGTGACTACGGCTGTCTTAACACCATGACGTTGCAGGTCGGCTATAAAATCTTCCACACCGGGAATATAGCCGAAATCCATTGATTGCTCAAAAGCATTGAGGGAAGCGGTGATTTCCTTTTGTTCTTTAATCATTCCGGGGAAGAAGTTATCGTATATGTAGACTAAGGTCTGTCCTTTTATCCGGTCTTCCAGATCTTCCATACCCAGATAATCTACCCCCATCTTATGCCAGAAGACACTGTACTGTGCTTCCGTATCGACAACGACACCGTCGAAATCGAAAAGAACAACGATGTTTTTAGTTTCAATCATATCAAACTCTGTTTTACCTTAAATTATTAATGAAGCTGTAGCAGAAGTAAAAATCTTACTTGCGGCGCAAAGGTCACAATAATTCTCGAACCAAGCAAATAAATAATTGCTCATAATGGTTTGTTCAGTCCGGTAAGTAGTTCGTCACAATTATCTTATACTATAAATGTGAATTTAGCAGTGGGAATGGGTATGCGGACGACGCGGATTAAGCGGACGAACGCGGATTCTACATATTCACCATGTCGGTCGACTATATCCTGCTGCTCATGGCAGGTATAATTTGGTATCTGCGCATCTCCGAAACCAAACAAATCGTCGCCGATGAGTTGCAGCGTATTGTGGATGACCCAGACTTGTACCACCTGTTGCCGAAAAAAGATGAGTAAAAACCGAAACAGCAAGAGCCGCCCAATTTGGACGGCTCTTGCTGTTTTATAATCATTTGTTTATATAGGTTAGGAAAATAAACAGAGAATACTCTTGCATATCTGTGGAATTTCGTACTTTTGCCCTATGAAATTCAAAAAAGTATTCCATATATTTTGGTTATTGTTGTTCCTGCAAGCCGCGTTGGAAATCAACGCCTGCGGGATAGAGAATACTTTTGACGACGAATACGATACCTACACAACTGCCGTAACCGTTTCAGTCTCCAATCCCGTTTACGCTGTTGTCGATTTCGATCTTTGTCCTCTCTGTGCCGATGTTCTTTCATGGGATAGTATCGGTGGCATATAAATCCGAATAGAAAACAATATGAAATTTAGATTTACCTTTATCATTGGTTTGATACTGTTATGTTTCGGCCAAACTCTTTTTTCACAAAACGTATTTCGCGCCACAGTAAAAGATAAAGAAACAAAAGAAGCATTGCCCGGTGTTTCGGCCTATATTCGTCCTGCAATGATTGGCAGCACTACGGATGCCAACGGCCGGGTTAGTATTCAAAATATCCCGTCAGGTGCGCAAACCCTTGTCTTTTCCATGATTGGTTATGCAGAACAGAAACTGCAACTCACATTCCCCTTACAAAAAGACAGCATCTATTTAATCCTGTTGGCAGCCTCTGAAAGTGAATTGGAGGAAGTAGTGGTATCATCCACCCGAAGCAGCCGTACCATTTCCAATATCCCCACCCGTATCGAAACCATCGCTTCGGGCGAACTGGAAGAAAAAGCCGTGATGCAGCCCGGCAATATCAAAATGTTGCTCACCGAAAGCACGGGGATTCAGGTGCAACAAACCTCGCAGGTATCGGGTAGCGCAAGTATTCGCATTCAGGGACTGGACGGCAAATACACGCAGTTGTTGCAAGACGGTTTCCTGCTCTATTCGGGTTATGCCGAAGGGTTGAGTGTTTTGCAAGTACCACCGCTGAACCTGAAACGGGTGGAAGTGGTCAAAGGTTCGTCGTCCACACTCTACGGAGGCGGGGCTATTGCAGGGTTGGTAAACCTTATCACAAAGGAACCCGAAGAAAAACGGGAAATCTCAACCCTGTTCAATACCAATACAACTTCGGCGTTGGACATGAGCGCCTATTACTCGGAAAAATACGGAAAGGCGGGATTGACCTTCTATACCGCAGGCAACCTGCAAAAGGCATACGATGCCGGCGACGACGGCCTGTCGGATATTCCGCGTTTCAAACGCCTGACCATTAACCCGAATTTCTTTTACTATTTCGACAAGAACACGACGTTGAACATCGGATTGAACGCCGGATTGGAAACGCGCAAGGGTGGCGACATGCAGGTTATCAAAGGCAATGCCGATACGGAACACATTTATTACGAGCAGGACAACACCGACCGTTATTCCGCCACAGCCAAGTTCAATAAAAAGTTTGCAGACAAATCGGTGCTTACCGTTAAGGGAAGCGGAGGTTACTTCAAACGGTTGATTGAACAGAACGATTACGATTTCGACGGTTCACAGTTTTCCGGGTTCGGCGAAGCCTCTTATTTCATTCCCAAAGAAAAAATGGATTGGGTATTCGGGCTAAACGCCCAGACGGACGATTTCAGCCAGTCGGGCGATATCCCTGTAACGGGAAAACTGGACTATACCAATTCGGTCGTCGGGCTGTTTGCGCAAAATACGTGGAATATCTCGCAGAAGTTTATTGCCGAAAGCGGTTTGCGGCTCGACTATACCAACCACAACGACTTTTTCGCCTTGCCGCGTTTGTCGTTTCTTTATAAAATCAATCCTCACTGGTCGTCGCGCGTCGGTGGCGGATTGGGATATAAGATGCCGACCGTTTTTTCGGAAGATTCAGAAGAAAGGGCTTTCTGCAATATCCTTCCGCTGGACTTCGACAAACTGAAACCCGAAAGGTCATACGGCGTCAATGCCGATGTGGACTACAAAACAGAGCTTTTCGATGAACTGTCTTTTTCCATCAACCAGATGTTTTTCTACACCATTATTCAAAAACCTTTATTGTTGAATGAGGCGAGTGGAACAAACTATTACGCTTTCACCAATGCCGACGGTCGGATAGATACCAAAGGCTTTGAAACCAACGTCAAGTTGCGTTACGGTGATTTTTCCTGCTACCTCGGCTACACATTTACTGACGCCGTGCGGAAGTTTGACGGAACCAATACCATCAATCCGCTGACGGCCAAACATCGTATCAATGCCAATGTGATGTACGAGATAGAGGATAAGTTGCGTTTGAGCTACGAATTGTTCTATGTAAGCCCGCAAAGCCTTTCTACAGGCGAACAGACGCGCGGTTACTGGATTATGGGTGCATCGGCTGAATATACCGTTTTAGAGTTTCTCAGCCTGTTCGTGAATTTTGAGAACTTTACCGATACCCGTCAATCCCGTTGGGGCGATATGTACACGGGAAGTATCCGAAATCCGCAGTTTGCCGAAATCTATGCGCCTACCGACGGGTTTATCGCCAATGCGGGATTCAGGTTGAGATTCTAAATTACTTTCAAGATTTTTCTACGGAATTATCGAAGCATATTCCATAGAAAACCTTTGCTAAAACAACAATCAGAATCAACCAAAGCAAAATTATCAACCCGCCGACAAACCAATTTTTCCTGCCCGAAACGCTTTGGCTTTCGGCTGTCTGCTGGCATTCCTGCCAAACATCTTCGGGAATCAGTTTTATTCCGAGCGCAATTCCCAAAGGCAATAGCAATAAATCATCCAACAACCCCAATACGGGAATGAAGTCGGGAATTAGGTCTATTGGGCTAAGGGCGTACGAAACGACAAGCAATAACACAACCTTTGCATACCAGGGTGTGCGCTTGTGTCGCAAAGCAACGCTTAGCGTGACGATGCTTTTCTTTAATTCTTTGGCTTTATGTTGTAGTTTATCGAACATTTATGATAGTTTGAAGCTTTCTTCATTTTTGAAGCATTGGGATTGATTTCATATATGTTATTCAATTAGAAATCAGTTCACAAACAAAGATAATATGTTTTGCTTGAACTGATATTGAGTCCATTCCTTTTTAACAAATATGCTGAAATAGAATTATTGTACATTATTTATAAGTGTCTTGTCATAAATGAGAATTTAGCGGTGGGAATGATTAATAGAAGTAGAGACGTGGGGCGTTCAGGTACTTCAACCGTACCTATAGCCTCACCCGATGGAGAGAATATGGAAATTATAGACTATTGATAATCAATAGCTTTATAGTACAATAATTCTATTTCAGCATATTTGTTAAAAAGGGATGGACTCAATATCAGTTCAAGCAAAACATATTATCTTTGTTTGTTACATGAATATCACTGTATTATGAAAACACCTTGTTTTATATTTCTGCTCTTATTATTGATAACCGTACCGGCAAACGCTGAGTGGCAACGACCGGTTACTAATTACACACGCCATACGTATAAAGCCGATAATCAGAACTGGATGTTACAGCAACATGAAAACGGATGGATGTATGTGGCTAACAATAATGGTTTGTTGGAATTTGACGGTAGCGGTTGGAACCTTTATCCTATGAGAAATGCAAAAGTGCGGACTATGAAAATAGGAAAGGACGGACGGATTTACATAGGCGGAATAGCGCAATTCGGCTATTTTACCCCAAATCAATTGGGGGGATTGGATTACACTTGCCTTTCTGACAGCTTGCAAGGGAAATCAAATATTGGTGTTATATGGAATATATTGGAGAATAAGGATAAAATCTATTTCCAATCAGACCGCAGTTTGTTCTGCTGGGAGAATAACCGGTTGGAATATATAGAGTATGCAGGAGAGATATATACATCGGCCATCTTATATAATAAATTCTATATTGGAGCGGCTGAGGGTATTCAGGTTATGGACGACAAACATTTTAAGTTGATACCGGGATCGGACATTCTGGGTAGAGTGTCAGGCTTATTACCCTACAACGGAAAAATCCTTATTGTTACCCGTTACAATGGTTTATTTACTTATGATGGCACATCTATAGAAAAGTATAAATGTGCTGCGGATAATTTTATGCGCCGCAATCATATCTTTTGCGCCGCAATCAGTCAATCTTTGCTGGCACTTGGTTCTGTGCAGGATGGAGTCTGCCTGCTGGATTTGGAAAAAGATGAAATGAATCTGATTTCTATCAATAGCGGACTGCAAAACAAAACAGTGCTAAGTCTGAACTTTGATGCGCAGAACAATCTTTGGTTAGGGCTGGACAATGGTATAGATTGCATACAGTTAAGTTCTCCCGTCTTTTCATTATATGGCAATAAGCCGGTTATAGGTTCGGGCTATTCTTCTTGCCTATACCAGGACAAACTGTACTTGGGCACTAACCAGGGAGTTTATGTTACAGTACTTCCTAATGAAATGAACAAGGAAATACCAATCAGGTTTATTCCGGAAACAGGAGGACAAATATGGTCGTTTCTGCATTATGATGACAGATTGTTTTGTGCTTCGGATAATGGCATTTTCGTGATAGACGGTGATAGAATCGAGCATTTGGAGGGGCTTAGAGGAGTAAGAAACATTATTCCCCTGAACAATCATCCCAATACGCTGATTGCCGGAGCTTACGGAAAATATAGCGGATTATATCTGCTGCAAAAAGAGGCGGGACGCTGGCAGGTAGTTTGCCGACTGAAGAATTTCACATATTCGGCTAAAAGCCTTATGGCTGAAGAATCAGGCAATGTGCTATGGGTGACGAACAGAGACAGGGGAGTTTGCCGGTTGAACTTATCGGATGATTTGCGCGAAGTCGTAAGTTTCAAGAAATACAATCATAAATATTTTCCATCCGGTTATGATATCTTTCTTGCCAAGGTAAATAATGAACTTGTTGTGGCCTCTCGTTATGGATTATGGCGTTATAACTATACAGAGGATTATCTGGAAGAATACCATGAGCTGGAAAACATGTTGGATGGGAAAGTAGCATATACTTATCTGACCACAGATACGAACCAGAACATTTGGTATGTATCGGATGGAGAACTGAAATTATTACGCTATAATGCGATAAAAGATTTATATTTCAAAAACCCTCATGATATATACTTAAAAGGTTCTTTGGTTGAGAATTATGAGTCCATAAGCACTTATGGAGAACAAGTCATAACAGGAACTGAAGAAGGCTTCTCGCTGATACGTTTTAAGGAGATAGCCACAAGGAAAGAACCGTTGGCTATACAGATACGCCGTGTATATCTGACCGATCAAAGGGATTCATTGATATATGGCCGAAGTTATCATTACGAAGATACTACTGTAATCATTCCATACAAATACAATTCTCTTCGTATAGAATATAATATAAATAGTTACGACGCCACCCGTTCAGTTCTCTTCTCTTATTGTTTGAGTAAAGGTTCTGATAAAGGAGAATGGAGTGAGTTTAGCCAGAATCGCATGAAAGAGTTCACAGGACTGCATGAAGGTAAATATCTATTCAGCGTCAAACTGATGACAGACAGCGGTCAGGAACCTGTGATGACATCTTTTGCATTTGAAGTACTTCCCCCATGGTATCGCACATGGTGGAGCTTGATGATATATATGGCTGCTGCTTGTTTGATGGTATTTTATGTCTACCGCCGCATTGAAGTCAATCGTAAAAGGCTGCTAATGCAGAAAGAGTTGGAAATTTACAGGCAGAAGCAGGAGTTCATGAAGGAAAGCGATTTGAAAGACCAGACAATCGTTTCGCTGAAAGAAGAAAATTTGCAAGCCGAATTACGGCATAGGTCAGAAGAATTGATACGTACGACATTGAATATCGTGCGAAAAAACGAGATATTACTTAGTGTTAAGAATGAGGTATTACGCATATCGCATTCCATTAGCGAGGAGAATCTGGTGTCTTTGCGTCGTAAAACCCTCCGCTTGGTGGGGCAGATTAATACGAATATAGAACATGATAATGATTTGCTGGCTTTTCAAACTACTTTTGATTCGGTACATCATGATTTTTTCCGCAAATTAGAAGAGTCTTTCCCTGAATTAAGCAATAAAGAAAAGTTACTTTGTGCCTATATCAAAATGAGCTTATTGTCCAAAGAAATTGCCCCATTAATGAATATTTCCCTGCGTGGAGTTGAAATCAGCCGCTATCGCTTGCGAAAGAAGTTGGGCTTGGGCGAAGATGAAAATCTGACTGAGTTCCTGCAAAAGTTCAGTAAGTGACAACCGCATATAGATGGTATTTACACCGCATATATGCGGTTTGCGCACGGGATATATGTGGTGTAAACACGGGATATAGATGGTCCGCACACCGCATATATCCCGTTCGAGAACCATATATATCCCGTTTAAGCACTGTATATCAGCGTGTTACAATCAAATCACCGACAAAAAACAGAGTGAGGGTAACTTCTACCCTCACTCTACCCTCACGCCTACCCTCACCTATTCAAACACCGATGAATAAAGGGATACAGGAAAAAAAGTGAGAGGTGAGGGTAGAATTGCTCAAAACCCTGGGAGGGAGAATTCGTCTCGTGAGACGAAAAATTTCGTCCCATGAGACAAAAAAATCCGTCTCGTGAGATGAAAAAATCCGTCCCACGAGACGGATTTTTTTGTCTCATGGGACGGATTCTTTTGTCTCACGAACTTTAGTCAACAGAGTCACATTGTATGATATAGCTTCTTTAGCTAACTCTAACTCCTATTCTTAATCGAATAAAACCATCCTTTTGCAATTGCATCACATAAGCAGTGATACGTGAACTGTAGTTCTCATCGGATTGGAAATGTTCGTCAAGCAGGGAAATGATTTCCTGCACCGTGCGCTTCCCGTCAATCAGACGCCAAACGGCAGTACCGTGCTCTTCAAGACGAACGTGGATATCAGGCGACATACCTTTCGGCAACAAAAAACGACGCATCCACCCGTGCTTAAAGCGGGGATAGACGATCACAGCACAATCGTCTTCCCACTCAGTAGTGACATGATTGCAACACACCGGAATAGCATCCAACAGATTTACTTTCTCTTTAGAGACTCCCATACTTTGTTACCGGGTTCTGTACTTATTCAGTTTTTATGCCTTCCGGATATTGGGTTCTTCCAATCTATACCCGTTTTCTTTATCCGCCTTCTTTAAGAAAAAGGCTACTACAAGAGACAAGCAGGCGATACCGGTAAAGATACACATAGGTATTGTATAATCGTATATATTTGCACCGTTCGGTTTTTGCCCAACTATGCAATACACATCAAGTACTTTACCAATCAAAGTAGGAATGCCCCACAAACCTATATTCTGAATAAAGAAAATCAAAGCGTATGCCGTACCCAACTGGCTTACCGGGAATATTTTAGCAACCGCAGGCCACATGGCAGACGGAACCAGTGAGAAAGCAATACCCAGAATAATCATCAATACGATAGCTACCAGCCAGAAGTTAACAGCTGGAAGAGCATAAACAAAGTGTACCCCTATCAACATCGCCGAACCCAGTATCATGATAGAAGCCGATTTGCCCCGTTTATCAATGAACCCGCCAAAGATTGGGGTCAGAAACAGTGCACCCAATGCCGGAAGTCCGGCAAGAGTTCCGGCAAATTCCTCGGCAATACCATATTTAATGATCATCAGTTCGGAAGCAAACTTTTGGAAAGGGAATACACACGAATAGAACAATACGCACAGCAAGGCTATCAACCAGAATCCCGGATTAACAAGGATATTCTTCACATCCTTGAAAGAGAATTTCTCTTCTTCCTCTTCGGCTCCGGCTTCTTCTGTGGCAGTAGCTTTCTGCATATCCAACTTCTTATCCATCACCGCAAACACAAAGAAAGCAACCATACCGCCTAACAACAATATCAATCCCAACAACACCGGAGCTGAAAGTCCCATAGCATTTGCCATAGGAATGGCTATCGCATAACCGGCTTGAGAACCAATACGCGCCAATGCCACCTGTACTCCCATAGCCGTAGCCAATTCTTTGCCTTTAAACCATTTGGCTATGATTTTAGTGACTGTAATACCGGCAACTTCGGCACCCACACCGAAAATGGAGTAACCGGCAAAAGCTACAAATACTCCTGCCTTATAACCGAAGATTTCATTCATTCCGAAAATCGTAGCATCCGGACCGGCAAGCCCTGTCATAGCATAATATTCGAGTGCCGTACCTCCAACCATCAAGATGGTTGCCAACTTTCCGGTGAAACGGATACCAAAGCGGTCAAGGATTAATCCTCCCCAAATCAACATCATGAAGAAAACATTCAGGAAACTGTAACCACCCGTATAGAAGCCGAAGTCGGTACTGTCCCACCCTAAGTTGGTTTCCAACATTGTTTTCAACGGTGCAACCACGTCGTTTACATAATAGGCCGCCATCATTGTGAAGGCAACAATCACCAACGCTCCCCAACGGATGGCTTTGGAGTCGTTCAATCTAAGTTTTAATTGTTCTGACATTGTACTATTTAGATTATTTTGAATTTCAATTTATAGTTCCGATTACATTAGCTCTGATTACATTAGCTCTGATTACATCAGTTCCCATTACATTAGCGTATACGAGAGTTGCCTTAATCAACCACGTGCGCATACACGCATATACAATAACAAATCTACAAGACAAAAAGTCTATTATGGGCGGTAAAGATAGCAAAATCCGCCTTTAAAAGAAAAGATTAGCATAAGAAAAGAGGCTGATACCTTGCGGCATCAACCTCTTTCTTATTTCTCTTTACGGTCCATTTACATAGCTTTAATTAGCCGCAGAGTCTGTTGCAGCAGGAGCTGTGGTTGTTGCAGGAATTTCTGTTTGCGGAACAGTTGTACCAACAGGCATATTATACGGATTGGTTCTTTCTTCCTGCTGTGCTTGTTCCAGAATCACATCTCCACTTTTACCGGAAGAAGAAGGAAGAACATAAGCAGTAGCAATACTCATCACAACCATGAATGCAGCCAAACTCCATGTGGCTTTTTCCAGAAAGTCAGTAGTCTTGCGTACACCCATAATCTGATTGGAAGAAGAGAATCCGGATGCCAGACCGCCTCCTTTGGAATTTTGAATCAATACAATGAAACACATCAGCAAGGATGCAACTACCATTAAGATAACTAATAATAAGTACATTTTGTTATTTTGATTTAGCATTAATAATCAATTTCTCCAAAAATCTAATTTGGTCTGCAAAGTAAGCATTTTTTTTTGGATAATTCAAACTTAATTTTTTAATAATTTCAAGCGCCTTGTCATATCGGCGCTGTTTGATATAAATTTTCGCCAAAGTTTCGGTAAAACAGGTGTCATCCAAGTCATCAGACGGTAATTCCTGAGGAATACTCTCACCTGTATCTTCGGTTTCAGTTTCCCGGTCTACTTCCACCTCCCGGCTCACTACTACTTCACTTTGACGGATGAAACCATCTATTAAATCTTGCCCACGCAATCTCTGTACTTCTGTTGAAGCAGGCAAGGATTCTCTTTGTTCGTCTCCTCCTTCACGGTCTTCCAACAGATAGGCAGTATAATCCATTGCATAATCCAGTTCTGTTGCCTGAGAATGTTCTTCGGGAATAGTTGCAAGAAAAGCGTCAATCAATGAAAGGGTACGATCCATAGAAGGTTCTTCATCCTTCTCCTTTTCTGTAACTTGCGCAGCAGCACGAGACCGGAGCATATAGCGGTCTCCTTCGATAAGGTAAAACAGAACACGCCGATCTGATACATACAATACAGCTTTGCGCAGTTCGGCGCCAAAGTTAATGTCGTGCAGCAGATAGAGATTCTTGAGATAGAGCAAACGTAAGGACTGAAAATAGGGATAACGGGCAACCAGCGTACGAAGTTCGTACAAAGTCTCCCGGTTCAACGTTTCGGGTTGCTGTATCCATTGTTGTAAATGCGCAGGAGTCATTCTCTATCTTACCAGTTAGCTACGGTTGCGTTAAAGATTTGTTCTGTGATGTCTTTCACCATTAGGCTTATCAACTGATCTTGCACACTCTCCAATCTCTCGCTGGAATCATAAGTTTGGAAAGCCGAGAATTGTTTATCGGTAAAATCGTCTTCATGCTTTGTATTATTAACATAACGAACATTAACAGTCAACGTTAGTTTCACTTTTGAAGAATAGCCACTGGCATCTACCGACTCATTGTACTGATTGTAACCGGTAATTTCACCATCTATTTCAAGGTCGGCATTGGCATTCACTATTGATAACCTTGTCTGGCGGATAAACATATCTTTCAAATCCTGATTAAACTGTATAGCCAGAGGAGCATACACATATTCCGCCCGGTTAGAAAAATCAGCTATAGAGATGGTTTTTACTTTATTATAATCAATGGAACTTATCGGGGCAAGCCCTATCGTCACACTACATGAGTTTACCACTAACAATATAGCCAACAACATACTTGTTGAAGCTATCTTTTTAATCCAATCCATATTCTTTAATCTTTCTGTATAAGGTACGCTCGGAAATATTCAAGTCTTTGGCTGCACTTTTACGTTTGCCATGATGCTTTTCCAAAGCTTTTCGTATCATTTCTTTCTCTACTTCATCCAAGGAGAGAGACTCTTCTACGTATTCTTCCGTATCCTGTATATCTTCGTCCATATCACGAGACGGCTTCACGGACGGATGAATAATTGTGGGTACGCTGCTTGCAGATGCAGGAGTAACCACGGCCGGAGGCTGAGAGTAATAAGTGGCAGATACAGCCGGAGCAGCAGCCTTGCCGCGTTCTGCCATAATTTCATGTACCAGTTTCTTCAGTTCCGTAACATCCTGGCGCATATCGAAAAGAACCTGATATAAAATCTCCCGCTCACTTTCAAAGCTTTTGGATTTGACGCCGAACAAAGCCGGAAGACGTTGCATGTTATCCTGAACAGGTAAATATCCTTGCAGAATGGAAGCGTTGATTTCACGGTTCGTTTCTATAATAGATATTTGCTCGGTGATATTCTTTAATTGACGCACATTACCGGGCCATGAAAAAGCAAGAAGCACTTGCTTGGCATCCTCTGTCAACTGGATAGCGGGCATGCGGTATTTTTCCGCAAAGTCCGAAGCAAATTTACGGAACAACAGCAAAACATCTTCTCCGCGTTCACGTAAGGAAGGTACCTGGATGGGGACTGTATTAAGGCGGTAATACAAGTCTTCCCGAAAGCGTCCTTCGGAAATAGCCAACGCCAGGTTTACATTGGTAGCCGCCACAATACGCACATTCGTTTTCTGTACTTTGGATGAACCTACTTTGATAAATTCGCCACTCTCAAGAACACGAAGCAAACGGGCTTGCGTAGGTAAAGGTAATTCCCCTACCTCATCCAGAAAAATAGTCCCTCCGTCTGCTTCCCCAAAGTAACCTTTCCGTTCGCCGATAGCACCGGTGAAAGCCCCTTTTTCATGACCGAACAGTTCAGAATCAATAGTACCTTCCGGAATAGCGCCACAATTCACCGCAATGTACTGACCGTGCTTACGCCGGCTGTACTGGTGTATAATCTGAGGAAAGCTCTCTTTACCTACGCCGCTCTCCCCAGTTATCAGTACAGACAAATCGGTAGGTGCTACCTGAATAGCAACATCTATCGCACGCGCCAATGATTCATTGTTACCAATGATGCCAAAACGTAATTTAACTTGTTGTATTTCCGATCTTGTCATGCCTATAAATCCTCTTCCACACTATCAAGTTTCAGTTTATCGCTATCATCGCGTTTTTCGTAATATTGTTTTCGCAAGGGATTGGCATGTGCAGTCTTCTCACGCAAACGGTTACGGAACACATCAATAGACACATAAACAGCCTGTCGGAAAGAATCTTCACTTGCCAATCCTTTTCCGGCAATGTCGTACGCAGTACCATGAGCCGGCGAGGTACGTACAACGGATAATCCGGCAGTATAATTCACACCTTCATCCATCACCAAAGCTTTAAAAGGAGCTAGTCCCTGGTCATGGTACATGGCAAGCACGCCATCAAAATGAGTAAAATTGCCCGAACCCATAAAACCGTCGGCAGGATAAGGCCCGTAACATAAGATACCTTTCGCCGCCATCTCTTTCAATGCAGGAATAATGATTTCTTCTTCTTCCTTTCCCAATAAACCTTCGTCTCCGGCATGTGGATTCAAAGAAAGTACGGCAATCCGCGGAGCGCCAATACCAAAATCCTGCTTCAATGAATTATGAAAGGTTCTCAGTTTCTCCTGTATCAGCTCTTTCGTTATTGTGGAAGCAATCTGGCTTACAGGAATATGTCCTGTAACCAATGCTACCCGGAAATCATCTTTCATCAAAATCATCAATGATTTGGCGCCGTCTCCCAGTCTTTCTTCCATGTATTCCGTATGACCGGGAAATGAGAAAGTCTCAGACTGAACAGTATGCTTATTGATAGGAGCAGTGACAATCACATCAATAAGTCCTTTCTTATATTCTTCAACAGCCCTTTCTAATGCATCCAATGCTGCCTTTCCCGCTTCGGAATCAGCTTTCGAAAATTCCACTTTTATTTCATCATCCGTACAATTCACTACACTCAAACGGTTATGGGAAGCATCCGAAGCAGAATTCACTATACTGAAGTTCGTCGGCAAATCAAGTACCTTACGATGATAGGCAGCCACCTTAGGTGAACCATATATAATAGGTGTACACAGTTCCAACATAACGGGATCAGCGAATGTTTTCAGAATAACCTCATACCCCACTCCATTAATGTCTCCTTGCGTAATGCCGACTCTAACCTTACTATTTTCCATTTTTTAATTATATCAAGTAAATTGAGCACAAAAGCATGAGATGTTTTGTGCATCTATGCCTCTATCTTCAAAACAACATTATTATTCTTTACCGGTATTTTATTCCCTTGTCACTCCCAACGGAATTTCCGCCCCGCTCTGCTTGTCGCTTGGTACTCTCAATGTATAAAGAGAGGCTTCCATCTGACGCACCAAGTTACGTTTCAGTTTATCAGGCGAATAAATAAATACCTCCACGACTACTACACGCTGGTTTACTTCGTCCAAACGCATGAGCGAAACATAAGGACCACCCATGAAGTCACCTTTCATACGCCACAAGCCACGTGCTTCCAAAGCATACTCGCCTTGTATATTGAGCGGACGTACATCTGTCAACAGCGAATCAGTTGCCATATACATGCCTTCCCTGGCTCCGGGGATGTTAGCTTTCATGAAAGAGTCGCGCTTCTGCACAAAGTATTCTTTGGTAAACGTATTCTTGTCTCTATAAGGAAAGGAATAAATAACAAAGTTCTGGTCACCGGTAGCAGCATTTGTCCCTGCCCAGAAGAAATCTTTACCTTGCTTGGAAGCAGACAGTTCGGCCGACACCCACACATCACAGTCAAACATGCTTTTCACTGTCGTTGCAACATAGTCATTATGCTTGTTCTCCAGTAATGCAATCTGCCGGTTCATCTCCGCACGAGTGAAGAAATCTATAATGACCTGGCTATTTTCCGTCACAAATTTCTCAAAAGAAGCCTCGTCTGGAGCCTGGATAGTCAGAATGGTTTGCGGAGAAGCATATACATCCCTTGCATACTTAAACTTAGGCTGGGTATAAATATTCTGCACATCAGCAATAATGATATTACGTATTAACTTCAATGTAGAATCATAATTGGAAGGAGAAGTGTACATCATACGAAACGAACGCTCAGACTGGGGAAGCCCCGGTACGTCCGAATCAAGTACATCAAAAAGGGCTCTGCCGGACGGACGTTCCCACATAGCAGGCTCAACCACTACCAGAATTTCATAAGCACGACCGCTGGAGGTCGCACCGAACACGCCTTTTTTACCGCCACTACATGCGGAGAAGGCCATTGTAACAAGAGCTAAGCTCAAATAAAACAGGTGCTTTTTCATATACTTATCAATTAATGTTTTTACAAAACTACAAAGAATGCATATATCATCCGCGTCAATTATAATAATTTATATTAAGAGCCTGTTTAAATTTCCTTTTTTAAAGTCTTAATCAGCTTTCTTTGAGTTTATTTTCTTCTTGCTTGGCAGTGGAAAGCATACCACAAGCTGCGAATATATCTTCGCCACGGGAAGAACGTATGGTAGTAAACAGACCGTGAGAAGTCAGATAATCACGAAATGCCACCATCGTATCCATATCGGCGCCTGCCAAGTCTACTCCCGGTATAGTATGAAAACGAATCAGATTGATACGGCAATCCAACCCCCGTAGAAGTTTCAACAATTCTTTAGCATACAACAACGAATCATTTACCCCCTTAAAGACAATATATTCAAAAGATAACCTACGCTGTTTACTAAAATCATATTTTTTAAGTATATCTACCATTTCTGTTATGGAGAAAGCTTTTTCCGCAGGCATCAATTCACGACGTTGCAAAGGTACCGGTGAATGCAGGCTTATTGCCAAATGACATTCGGATTCCTCAATAAAATACTGCAATCCCTTGCGTAACCCTACGGTAGAGAGGGTTATTCGTTTAGGACTCCAGCCATATCCGTAGGAAGAAGTCATGATATCTAAGGCTTTCAGTACTTCATCAAGATTATCTAAGGGTTCTCCCATACCCATCATTACAATGTTCGTCAGCTTATCCCGCTCCGGAAGAGAACTTATTTGATTGATAATTTGGTTGGCAGTAAGATTGGAGGCAAATCCTTGTTTACCGGTCATACAAAACTTGCAGTTCATTTTGCAGCCCACTTGCGAAGATACGCAAAGTGTAGCACGGTCTTCTTCCGGAATATAAACCGCTTCTATAAAGCGCCCCTCACCTACCTTATATAAATACTTCACAGTACCATCTACTGATCGCATCACATCCACAGGTGCAGCAATGCCCACTTCGTAGATATCTTTCAATATATCCCGGTGTTTCAATGACAAGTTCGTCATGTCATCAATAGAGTTTACTTTCTTGTCGTACAACCATGAAGCAATCTGTTTGGCAGTAAAACCGGGCATTCCCAGTCTCTTCACCACCTCCTGCAGTTCAACGAGCGTTAATCCTAATAGGGTTTGTTTCGGCATAATTATCTATTAATCTTCCGGTTTATCTTTGCAAAGGTAGGAATAAAGTTGCATAAAGCAATCACTGACACAGAAAAGAAATATACATATAAAGAAAAGCCGCCTGACAAGACATCAGACGGCTTTATATCTAAAAATAAACTATCTTTTTTAGAAGAATAAGTAACGGCTATCTTTTACATCAGCCTTCAAATACAAATCATTAAGGAACTGACTTGCTACACGAGCATGCATGTTCTGCGCCGTTGCTTCCTCTCCTTCCTGATTATAAGTTTCGTTCAGCTTCTCCTTTGCATACGGTTGAAGCACAAACACCCCGCCATTTCCTTTAATAGGGGCGCTCAATTGATTCAACTCGGCAATAGATGCATAAGCGCCTACCAACGGTTCACTGGTACGCAACACCGGAACATAAGCAGGAGCAGCAAAAGTAACATGTTTTACAGAATCGCTGACAGCATCCGCCAAACCTTTATATTGTTCGAACGAAGATATGCCGGCAGCCTTTACGTCAGCCATAATCTTCTCTGCTTTCTTATCACGGAGCAATTCAATTCTCAATTGGTCTCTTACCAAAGCCAACGGACGATACCCTTCCGGAATAATGCCGGAAACACTAACAACCAGCATACGGTCACTTTCACCACATTCATACAAGCCGGAAACTTCACCAACTTTTGCAGAGAAAGCCCATCTCAGAGCTTCTTTAGAACCTCTGATACCGCCAATAGCATGTTCAGAACTATACAAATCATTTCTATCCAACAATTTGTAACCTGCATCTTCCGCATTAGCCATCAACTTATCCAAAGTGGGGTTAGCAGCAATAAACTGACTGAAGTCATTATATGCTTTGCTGTATGTTTCTTTACTGAAGTCTACCGGACGTTTGATAATAGCTACTTTATATTTGTCTTTAACCGCTTTCTTGTTTGTTACCTGCAGAATCACATTTGCCTGTACCAAATTCAGATTAGCCAATTCGTTCTGACCAAGAGTTGCAATGGTATTCACATACTTCAGATTATCGCCATCCAACTGTGCGCCTTCATAATTAGCAGAAGAAATCCATGTAGATTCACCTGTCTGACCATATTTCTTAGCAACATCCGCAAAATTTGCGCCACCCTTGATTGCATTATAAATACTGTCCGCCAATGTTTTTGTCTTAGCAGCATCTTCTGCCATCACTTGTATCTGACGGTATTCGATAGAATCCGCCATCGAAGCAGCAGCCAGTTTTTTGAATGAGTTAATAGTATTGTCGGATGCATTATAGTATGGGCCATAAACACCACCTACCGAAACAGAGTCCAAACGCGCAGTAACATCTGTAGGCAACGATGTAGAAGTATAATACAAATCTACATAAGGCACCTCAGAACCTGTAGCACGAATAAAAGTAGTGTAATCACCCGGAGTACTTGCAAGTTGTTCCGTATATTCATCTACTTCTTTCTGGATAGCCTCTCTGTCTTCAGGGCTTGCGGTTACCTGCACATCAATGAACTTAATGTTACGGGTTTCTGCATATTGTCTGAATTGCTCTTTCTTCTTATTATAAGCATCTTTCAAGTCGCCCTCTGTAATTGTTACGGTAGAGTCCGCAACAGAAGAAAAAGGAATAGCAGCCAACAGCAAGTCGAATTGGTCAACTCTGGCATTAAAAGCGTCCTGGGCTTCTACCGGATTAGAGAACAGGGATTTAGTTACCAAAGCCTGGTACTTTTCAGCCAAACGGGTCTGTACAAGTTGCTTTTCAATGAAAGACCAGAATTTATACATAGCTCGCGACTGTTCTACGTACTGTGCCGGCATTTGTGACTGATCCATTTTAGAATAGTCTACCAAAAACTTCTTCAACATATCTTTGTCGAAAGCGCCGGTCTGAGGGTTATAGAACGGTGTTTGTTGCAGCATAGGATGTACACCTGCATCAATAATCGATTGGAGTTCCGCCTTTGTCACTGTTAAGCCCAGCTTTTTCGCTTCATTTTCAATCAGTTTATTGTTAACGTAATTTCTCCATACCTCATCTTTGATCTGGTTGGCTTGTTCATCGGAGAGCGCATTTGTATTGCCGGATAATTTCACAACTTCCGTGTACTCTTCTACCAAACTTTGATATTCCGGAGCAGAAAGCGCCTCTCCATCCACTTCTCCTACATCTTGTGACTGATGTGGCTGAATTACTTTCCACGCATCTCCTGCAATGAAAGCAAACAGCGCCAAACCAATAACAATCACCAATAAAGGTCCTTTAGACCGAATGCTTTGTAATGTTGCCATTTTAGTTAATATGATTTATTTGTTTATTATTATTTTACTATAAACTTTTATTTTAGCGCACGAAGATACAAAAAATGCTAATACGCATCTATTTATTCTTTAAAAATTTACGCCATCACTCCATTATTCAATGACTTTAAGGCGTACCAACTCTATTTTTGTAGCCGTAACCTTAATAATTTTGAACTTAAAGTTATCAATAGCCACTACCTCATGCAACTTGGGAAAGCTCTGATAACGATTCAGGATCAATCCTCCTACCGTCAGATATTCATCCGATTCCGGCAAATCAAGATTAAATGTTTCGTTTACTTTCTCTATTTCCAGGCGAGCAGACAGCACATACTCATGCTCGTTTATTTGCTTGCAGACATACGAAGTATTATCATGTTCATCTTCAATATCCCCAAATATTTCTTCAACCAAGTCCTCCAGGGAAACAATGCCCGACGTACCGCCAAATTCATCTACCACCACGGCAATCGTTTTCTTTTGCTGCATAAATAGCTTCATCAATTTATGCGCCGCCATTGTTTCGGGCACAATAGGTACTTCTTTCACGTTGTTACGCCAATCGGCAGGATTACGAAACATCTCAGATGAATGAATATAGCCAACTACATTATCTATATTTCCGTCATAGACAATAATCTTGGAAATACCCGATTCTACAAAAAGACTTTTCAATTCTTCCAAAGACGTATCCAAATCAACCGCTACCACTTCTGTCCGGGGAACAATGCAATCACGTATTTTTATGCTCGAAAAGTCAAGTGCATTCTGGAATATCTTCACTTCCGTATCCAACTCTTCTTCATCTCTCGCACTATCAATACCGGATTGAACGAAATAATCCAAATCGACTTTCCCGAAAGCCTTCTCTGACGCTTCTTTAGTTATCTTCATACCAAACACGCGCAGGAAAAGATAAGATAACCCAGACGCCAGCCATGATATTGGAAAAAGCACGATATAGCATATTAAAAGCGGAAAAGCGCAAACCTTCAATACAAGATTAGGATTAATTTTGAATAAGGTTTTAGGAAGGAATTCACCCGTAAGCAGAATGATAAGAGTGGAGATTATCGTCTGCAACAAAAGTTCCACAAAATCATTGGAAATCAACCCTCCCAATAAATGAGTATTAATAACCTGCGCCATCAGGATACCATAAATCACCAGCGCAATATTATTACCTACCAACATGGTAGAGATAAAATTATTGGAGTTGCGGAAGAAATAAGAGAGGATCCGTGAACTGAATCCCACTTTGCGTTCCATCTCAAAACGCAATTTATCCACGGAAACAAAAGCAATCTCCATGCCTGAAAAAAAGGCGGAAAAAGCTATAGTTATCAATAAATAAATATAGGTATCCATCATTCTGGTTTAATAGTATCGGTTTTAACGCTATCGGTTCTTAAGCTATCGCCAGGCGCTTCTCCATCTTCCACATAAAATACTCCTTCTGTCTTAAAAAAACGATATTTATTCAGTTGCTCATCAGACTCAAAACCACGGGCGTAAATAACCTGATCAGGCTGTTCTATGCGAACCCGTTGATCGGAGTAAACCCTATGCTTATTTTGATCCCAATACAACAACTCGGTATTGAACTTCTCTCCTTTCAGGTTCTCAATATCTACATTACCTATCAACTTCCACAAGCGCTCTTTATCATAATAATAGGCTGTATCCGACTTGATACTGGCCTCAACATTAAAGACCGAATCAAACTTTTCCAGATAAATACCTTTTTCAAACGCCCAATAGGAAGGTGACTTACGGTCAAAAACCAACCATTCTTCCGTATTGATACGATACCGGGTAATGCCGGAATCGGAAATAAGAGTCCTCACCCCTTCTGTATCCATCACAGGCAGGGAGTCGCGTTCAGTTATAGCTGCTCCCATCTCCTTGCCTCGTCCGGAGCAGGCGGAAAATAAAAGAAGCATAACCATTGCCCCGAAGACAATGGTTATGCTCATAATCCTATGACAGAGAATGTTACTTCGTTGTTGTAACAACATACTGTTATTATCGAATCGTTGTGCTTTCGCCAATCCAACCACCGACAGTGATACGGTCACCAGCTTTATAGCCTAACATAAAAAGATCTTCAGCTTTCGGGGTATAACGGGCATAAGTTGAAATCAATTCGTTTGCCTTATCAGTAACAGACGAGTCAATAGCCTTAGCACGCTGCAACTTATCAATTACGACAAAATATGTACACTTATTCAAAGCGGATTCATCACTCCAGTTCGGGCTGGAAGCATAAATCTGTGCAAGCAGAATATATGCATTACCATAATCTTCTTTATAACTGATTGCTTTCTGCACATAACTTCTGGCTTGTGATAATTTCTTTGCATCTAACAAAATAGCAGCCACAGTATAAGCCAACGGCGCTTTTTTCTCTGCATCCGTTTCCAGATTCAAACCTTCGTCAAAGTATTTGATAGCTGCCTCATAATCACCTTTCTTATATGACATATATCCGCATCCGGTAGCTGCATCAGCAGTAGGATTTATCTTGTACATGTAGTAAGAAGCTTGGAAATATGCTTCGCTTTCTGTACACCTCATCATTTTCAGAACGGAAATAGCTTTCTTCAAATAAGTAGAATCCGATTGGCTCGCTTCAATCTTAGGGCCATAAATATTCTGCAAAGACTCACAGTCAGCAGTACCACTATTAATAAACATAGCCTCAAGATTGGCTTTTATTTGCTGCAAATTGGCTTTCTTGGCAGCATTTTCCTCTGCTGCAACTGCTTCGTCCGCATATTCGGAAACAGTCAGATAATCCTGAATGAATTGTTCTTTGTGATTAGCATCAATCTTCAATTTATTCAAAGACATATCCAGAAAATAATGCAAAACCGCACCGTCCGAACTAGCCTTTTCAGCATCAACAGATTCTTTAAACCATGTGTATGCCTGATTAACATCCAGCTTGGGAGCATAAGTAATGTAGTCAATGACTTTAGTACCCAATGAAGAAGCAACAGACGGAACTTTCATGCCTTTGGCTGCAAATTCCGGAATATATTTGCCTCTCAGATCATACACTTCCATCAATTCATCAAAGTACTTTTTATAGTCCGCAGAGTTACGGTCTTTTATTTCCCCCAAGAATGAGCGCAAAATCTTGATACCATCAGAAAATGTATAATATCTTAGGGTAGGGCAGTCCGCCATCACTTGTTTCCAAGGTTCATACGCACTTTTAAAATCTCCGGCCTTCACACTTGAGTTGGAAAGGCTACTGTTCTTGTTACAATCTTCGTTCTGTGCAAAAGCACCGGCCACTCCACCCGAAAGGAGTAAGACAGCTACAAGCTTTTTAATTTTCATTGTATATCAATTTTTAGTTGTTATATTACATTTGTTTTTTCATTTACTCTACTTTACGCTTCCAGAACCAGCGTTCATTGAACGTCACACCAATACAAACACGCAAGGTATTCTCGTTCACAAAGCCACTTTCCGCACCTTGCATTCCCACATACTGCGCAGACAGACTTATCACAGAACGATTCCGCGGAAGAGGTAAAGCAAAACCAGCCGTAAGCCCGTATTCATTTGCTGCGCTCATGCCCCTTACCTTATAGTAAGGTTTGGAATAATAAGCTCCCAAACGATATTTAATATGTGAGAAATAACTTCTTCCCATTTCATTCGGAATATATTCTGCACCGACAGAAATCTTAGTACGGTTACAGAAAGCATCCGGGTCATTCATAAACGTTACATCACCCCACTTTTGGAACATAACATCCATACCCACAGTCAGACGGTTATTATATGTATAAGTCACGCCCGCCCCCAGCGTTATAGGAGTTCCTAAAGTTAACGTCGTATCTTTTGAGTTTGTCGTATATCCATTAGATGGATTTCCCATCATATTCGTCACAGTAGATTCATTACTCAAGTTATGCCCCGGTGAGAAAACAACACCTAATGTGGCGGAATGCTTCTTTCCGAATTGCTGCGTATATTGCGCACCAAAATCAAGCTTGTAACTCTGTACAGACATACTTTCCTGTTTTATTGAACCATATTTAGTTCCATCAAGGGGAAAACTTATATTTCTGGAATGTGATATATCTCCCCAAAGATACGAAATATTCGCACCAACAGAAAGATTTTCTAATATTTTAAAACCTGCACCTACATAAAGTTGATGTAATCCACCCTCACCCGAATATTTTGTAGAATATGAACTTCCGGAAAATTCTTCATTTTCATTGTAACTTTCCATACTGTATCCCACATTGGAATAGGGCAACATTCCGATACTCATAGCACCTCGTTTGGACAGGCGGAACAACATCGTGATATAGTCAAAACTGGAATTCTTGGCATTCCGTTTTACAATACCATCACTAAAGTTCGTGTTTTGCAAGGAAATACCGCCGTCAAACATAAAGGTTAACGAATCAACGGCAGTATAAGCAGCAGGATTTGCAAAATTAGTATGAGATCTGTCACGCAAACCATAAGCAATACCGCCCATCGCCTTACTATTACCCGATCCCTGGTCTGCCAACTGTCCATACCCGTATCTTGTATAAGGGGAATTAGTATTATTCTGAGCAACTGTCACTCCAGATATTATCGTGAGCAAGAGCACTAAAAGTGTTTGTCTATATCTTGTCATTATTATAGTTTAAAATTCGGTTTAATCCTTTCAATACTAAAAATCTATCTGCAAAGATGATACTTTTTAAGTTTGTAGCAAAAGAAAAATCATCCCCGCCCGTTAAAAAAACCAAAAGTTCAGGATATTTATGTTTCAAAGCCGTTATGTAGCCCAAAATTTCATATTCCAGACCATTCAAAACTCCTGCACGAATAGCAGTTTCAGTATCTTTTCCCATCGGAAGTTCACGACCTTCACGCTGCACCATAGGCAAGCGACTGGTAAATTGGTGAAGCGCCCGAAAACGCATTTGCATGCCGGGAGATATATTCCCGCCATGATAACGCCCGTCAGCGTCCACAAATTCATACGTGATGCAAGTGCCGGCATCTATCACCAGAATGTCTTTCCCGGGAAATTGCTCGTTAGCGCCCACTACAGCCGCCATGCGGTCGTATCCCAATGTTTCGGGAGTTTCATAGAGGTTCGCTACCGGCAGGGGGGTTGTCTCATTCAGCCAAAGTACAGGTATGGAAAGTGAAGCCAACTGCTCCACCACTTGCTCTTTCAAGTCGATTACAGTAGCAACGATTGCTTTCTCAAAATGATATTTATGATAAATACCGGGCAAATGGTCCAAGTTTTCATTAGAGTCATACGCCACTTCTAACAGTGATACACCATCAAAGACAGCTATTTTTGCCACTGTATTTCCTATATCAATAACCAGATTCACTGAATGTAGATTCATTTTCGGGCACAAAGATACAACTTTTTTCCATCAAAACTCGTCATTAGCATAAAGAAAGTTGAATGTGGCTTGTTGATACAAAAAGGACGCGGTCGAAAGCATTCTCTTTGAGACATGTCTTTCTTCGCGTCCTTTATAATCGAATATATTTTCTATAAATTGCGAAAACAGAATCGGCAACAGGTCACAATTAAAAGTTTAGCGAACTGTTATCCGTTTGAAGATTGATTTTATTCGAAATCTTCGTATAGCAAATACTTTTTACGCATAGCTTTGTATTCCGCCAATTCCTCCTTCCAGCTGTCACGTATTTGTTCTTCAGTCCAGCCTTCCAACATTTGTTTTCTCAGCTTATCGGTTCCTGCCAGCTTATCAAAGAATTCGGGACGGGCGAAGAACTTATCCGGGCTTTTCTTATAGAAATCCAATACGTATTTTAATGTGAATTTTATGCTATCGGCATCGAGGCTACGCAAGTCTACACCATAGCACAACTTACCTTGTTGTTCTACATGAAGCGCCATACCTTCCTTTGATCCCGGAGTAAATGTAAAATCACCAAATGATGGGTCAGAATAACCAATCACCTGGAAAGGGAAATCCGTACCTCTACCTATACTGCAATCCGTACCTTCGAAAAGACAAAGTAATGGGAATAAACGTACCGACAAATGATTAGGTAAACTCGGCGATGGTATTACGGGCAGCTCGTATCTTGACTTATGAGTATAGTTTTTCAATGGAATGACAGTCAGTTCACTCTTTTTCCCATCTTTGAGCCAACCTTCTCCATTGATCATCTGAGCCAGTTCACCTATGGTTAGTCCGTGTATCATGGCCACTTTGTGGTAACTGATGTTTGATTTGAACTTATCATCTTTGCGTACAGGACCATCGACTTGTTCTCCATTAGGATTTGGACGGTCAAGTACCATTACCGGACGATTATTGTCGGCGCATAATTGCATTACATTATGCATTCCGACAACATAAGTATAGAAACGAGCTCCAACATCCTGTATATCAAAAATCATAATATCAACCGAACTAACCAAAGAGTCTGCCTGGTGATTCTCTCCATAAAGGGAATATAAAGGTAAACCGGTTTGCGCATCAACATCATTATTCACATCTTCTCCCCGTTCAATGGTTCCTCGAAAGCCATGTTCAGGTATAAACGCAAACTTTAAATCAACACCATTTTCCAATAGAATATCAACCAAATGTTTATCGCCGGCAATAGTTGTCTGATTAGCCATCAATCCTACTTTTTTGCCTTTCAACATAGGCAGGTAGACATCAAGTTGTTCTGCACCCGTAAGTATCTTTTCAGACTCGGATACTGCTTGCTTTCCTTTACAACCGGAACCTAACATTCCAATTATTACAAATAAAATAAATGCATTCTTTTTCATGGTAATTTGGATATTTATATAATTAATACAATATGTTTCAATGCTTTTAGCCACAATCAGCATATAAAGCAAAAGAGATGTGGGAATTCTTTCTGACCCTGATATAGTGCTGTACAAATATGTATTTATTTTCTTTAAACCCCTGCAAAGCTTCGGTATATTTAATATTTAATAGTATAATTTTTATTATTTAATTATTAAATCTACTTATTCCTGAATTGCTAAATAGATTCGGAATGAGTTGATTAATAACGATTTATGCTAAAAACACCACTTCAGACAAATGCAAATTATTAGATATAATACCCAAAATAACAAAATTAGTACTTATAATATTAAAAATAAAGATTATCTTTGGTGCAATCATCATTTCACTTACTTATAGAATACTATTTATTACTGATGCGTTAAATATCAAATAAATTTAGTTCTTTGAAATTTTGGTTTTGATTGAGTGATTCTCTGGTAGGCTTTTCTAATAACTCTCGGATATTAATCTTCTCAAGAGCGGAAACACCTAACAATATTGCTACTTCCGATATTGAATATGAAGTGTTGCATGACACCTTAATTCTTGCTACGAGAAGATAAGTACAGATAGCCGCCCACAAGTGTGTCTTAACCGCATTCTCTGAATGTCCCCACAAGGTTTTGATGGTCAGATTCCCCTTTATCCATTTGAAAAAGGTCTCTATTTGCCATCTATTCCTGTAGATATTGGCAACTTCCAGGGCGCTTATCTCGAAATGGTTTGTGATGAACTCAAGTTCTTCCTCTTTTTCGGAGTCATAGAACTTCACCAACCTGAAAGCTTCCGGGTAATACTTCTTGGGGTGATATCCCATTAGCTTGATGGTATGGTCACTTCGGAGTCCGGTCATCTCATCAATGTTGTAGTTGGTATCGACAACCTCGTACTTCATGTTCCTTTTGGCTCTCGTAATGAAGTAAGCATTGTTCTTATGAATACGATAGAGAGCTTCAAAATCCACATATGCTTTATCCATTGCATATATAGCCCAAGGAATGATTTCTATAATATCCAAGACATTGCTGTCATGCCACTTGCCGTGAGTTACGTGAATGAAGGCCGGAATGCTACCTCGCAAATCAAGAAGAGTGTGCATCTTCACAGCTCCCCGTTCATATTTGCCATATGCCCAGGACATCAGTTTGATGCTACAAGATATCGTTGTAGAGTCCAATGCAAATATATCCCAATCGGGTAGCCAGACACCGGGAATATGCTCTCTGGCGTATTTAGATCTGACAATACTAATCAGAAGATGCCCCAATTCTTCAAAGATACGATAATCCCGTCTTTCTCCTGCTCTTGAAAGTGAAGACTCATTTACGGTTTGACCGAAGCCAAGATGGTAGAGGCTTTTCTCATGAGCACTAAGGCAAAGGCATATATCCCGAAGAGAATTGCAGGCTGTTAACTGCCCGAAGACAAGATGAAGCAGATGGTTATAACTCGTTAAGTGACGGTAGCGATAATCGCCCTTATACTTCTCGATAATCTTACTAAACTCATACTTGGGAAGATAACCTATAACCTGAGCAAAGACAAACTTACCTTTATTCATAATCTTGCAGCATTATTAAGCAGCAAAATTAAGCACTCAAATCAAATCAAAAAAACAAAGATCTATTGTAAAATGCTATATATAAACAAGTTAATAACTAATGATGCGAAGTTAACGCATCACTAATATATGGAATATACAAGAGATGGTCGGTTGGGCTTGATGGATATACCAGATGGAATGATTTTCAAGCTGAAACACAAATCTTGGGAGAGAAATTTCATACTTTGGGTGCGAAATACACCACTCCAAAATGGAGTGTAGGCCTAAGAACATTCACTCCTTTTTCAAAATATTACGATCAGAAGGTTATTATTAATAAATCCCAATTACTACCAAGTACATCACATGTTTATACCGACAATATGAGAGGGGCTTTCATTCTTACATTCTCAGCCAATATAAACTTTGGCCGACAGTTTAAAGCAGGAAATAAACGCCTTAACAATGATGATTCTGATGCGGGGATTATGTCGGGGAGCAAAGAATAAGTAGTAAGTAGTAAGTAGTAAGTAGTAAGTAGTAAGTAGTAAGTAGTAAGTAGTAAGTAGTAAGTAGTTAGTAGTTAGTAGTTAGTAGTTAGTAGTTAGTAGTTAGTAGTTAGTAGTCTTGCTTATATCTTAAGTAGCTTTAACTACTTGCTACTTGCTACTTACTACTTACTACTACAGCATCAACAATGCAGCCTAATTTATTCAACAGAATTGGGGTAATTCTGATTAGTAAACATTATCTTTGCACCGAAATGAAACGAATCATCCTTTTATTAATAATAGGTGTATTTTGCGCCTCTGCTCTGAAGGCGCAACCCAATGACTCCATCCGCATCAGCCTGCTGACGTGTGATTCCGGAGAAGAAATATATTCCCTCTTCGGACACACTGCCATCCGCTATGAAAATCCGGAAAGAGGCATTGATGCAGTATTCAATTATGGAATATTCAGTTTTAATACTCCCAACTTTATCCTGCGTTTTGCTTTGGGTGAAACGGATTACCAACTGGGAGTTAACAGCTACGAACGCTTCTCTTCCGAATATGCCTACTACGGACGTGACGTATGGCAACAAAACCTCAATCTCAATCCCGGGGAAAAGGAACGGCTTGTCAGTCTGCTGGAGGAAAATTATCAGCCGGAAAATCGTATATACCGTTACAATTTCTTTTATGACAACTGCGCAACCCGTCCGCGCGACCAGATAGAGAACGCTATAAACGGCACTTTGCAATATGCGGACAATATGACAGACTCCAATATGGGAATAAGTTTCAGGGACATCATCCATCAATACACGAAAGGTCATCCTTGGTCGCGCTTTGGTATTGACCTCTGCATAGGTAGCGAGGCAGACCGCCCCATAAACCGCAGACAGATGATGTTTGCTCCTTTCTATGTAAAGGATTTCTTTGATAAAGCAGAAATAATAGACAATGAGGGAAATAGAAGGCCTCTTGTACGGGACGAGGAAAAAATAGTAAACGTAGAATTCCGTGCAGAAAACGCAACTTCAGAAGGCATTACCCCCATGCAAGCCGCCTTGCTTCTTTTTATGGTAGTAGTTGCCGCAACGATTTATGGCATCAAACACCGGAAAAGTTTATGGGGAATAGATTTGTTCCTGTTTTTTGCCGCAGGAGTAGCCGGGTGTATTCTTGCCTTTCTTGCCGTTTTCTCCCAACATCCGGCTGTAAGTTCCAACTATTTACTTTTCGTATTCCATCCTTTACACTTATTTTGCCTTCCGTGGATGATAAACAAGGTAAGGAAACAGCGAAAAAGCAAATACATGATATTAAACTGCATTGTTTTAACACTTTTTATACTGCTTTGGGCGATAATACCACAAAGATTCGACTTAGCTGTATTACCTTTGGCACTCTGTTTGTTGATACGTTCAGCAAGCAACCTCATTCTGACATACAAAAAGAGGGTTGACCCCAAAAAGAGATAAATGAAAAAGGGACTGATAACTTCCATACTCGCACTGACTTTTACCGGTCTGCAAGCGCAATCACTGCCTGCCACCCCTAAACTGGTGGTAACGCTCACGATTGACCAACTGCGTACGGACTATATGGAAGCATTTTCTTCCCTTTATGGAGAAAAAGGATTCAAAAGACTGATGCGCGAAGGAAAGGTATTCTGCCAAACGGAATTTCCTTTCAACGACATAGATCGTGCCTCTGCCATCGCCGCTATTTACACCGGTACAACACCCTCCATGAACGGCATCATCGCCCGGCATTGGATGGATGTAAGCACCTTACGGTCGGTGAATTGCGTAGACGATTCCGCTTTCATGGGCAATTACACCGATGAAAGTTCTTCTCCCTCCCAACTGCTCACCTCAACCATAACCGACGAACTTAAAATCACCACCCGGAACAAAGGATTAGTATATGCCATCGCCCCTACACGCGATGCCGCCATCCTCGCCGCCGGACATTCGGGAAACGGCGCTTTCTGGTTAAACGAAAGTACCGGAAAATGGTGTAGCACTACTTATTACAGCGAATTTCCGTGGTGGGTAAACCAATATAACGACAGCCGGTCTCCCGATTATCGCATTCGCGATATGGTGTGGGAGCCGATACACCCCATTACGAGTTATACTTTTCTGCCGGAATGGCGAGATCAGCCTTTTAAATACAAGTTTGACAGTGAACGCCTCAACAAGTTCCGCCGCCTGATAGCCAGCCCATTTATCAATGATGAGGTAAACCTGCTGACAGAGGAACTTTTAGGCAAAAGCACCATCGGCAAAGATAATGTACCCGACATACTGGCATTAACCTATTATGCCGGAAACTACAACCACAAGAGTACGCAGGAATGTGCTATGGAGATGCAGGATACATACGTGCGCCTTGACCGCAGCATTGCTTCCCTGCTCGACCTTATCGACCATAAAATCGGCCTGCATAATGTACTTTTCTGCATTACTTCTACCGGTTACGCAGATTCCGAAGCTCCCGACCTCGGACTGTACCGCATTCCGGGCGGTGAGTTCCACCCGAACCGTTGCTCTACCTTGCTCAATATGTACCTTATGGCTACTTATGGCGAAGGACAATATGTAGAAGCATATTATAACCGGCAAATCTATCTGAATCATAAGCTGATAGAGAACAAACAATTGGACTTGGCAGAGATACAAGACAAATCCGCCGATTTCCTGATACAATTCAGCGGTGTAAATGAGGCATATTCCGCTCATCGCTTGTTGCAAGGTCCTTGGTCGCCCCAAATTGAATTGGTTCGCAACGCTTTCCACCGAAAACATTCCGGCGACTTACTGATTGACATACTTCCCGGATGGACTATTGTTAATGAAAATACTACCGACCACCGTGTAGTGCGTCATGCAAACATCCCCGCCCCGCTTATTCTTTTAGGTGGAGAAGTAAAGCCCGAAGTCATTCGGACTCCTGTCAATATTACCCGTATAGCGCCTACGCTAACAAGCGTGATGCGCATCCGCGCCCCCAATGCCTGCACGGCTACTTCTATATTTTTTTAATGTAACTTTGTATCCGGGACACAAAGTCTACTTGAATCAAACCAGTAAATAATAATAAAAATAAATATAAAATGGGATTTAATGAACTTATAAGCTCGATTTTCGGCAATAAATCGACACGGGATATGAAAGAGATTCAGCCGTGGGTAAATAAAATAAAAGCTGTTTATCCGGAAATTGCCGAACTTGACAATGACGCCCTACGCGCCAAGACTGAAGAGCTGAAAGCATATATCTGCAATTCCACCACAGAAGAACGCATAAAAGTGGAAGAATTGAAAGCGGGTATTGAAAGCATCGAACTGGAACATCGCGAAGAGGTTTTCGTACAGATAGACAAAATAGAAAAGGATATACTGGAAATCTACGAAAAAGTCCTCAATGAAATTCTGCCTGTAGCATTCTCCATTGTGAAGGAAACTGCCAAACGTTTCTCCGAAAATGAAGAAATCGTAGTAACGGCAACTGACTTTGACCGCCACCTGGCTGCTACAAAAGACTTTGTACGCATTGAAGACGACAAGGCAATCTATCAGAACCACTGGGTAGCGGGCGGCAACGAAATAACCTGGAACATGATACACTATGATGTACAGTTGTTTGGCGGTGTAGTATTGCATAAAGGTAAGATTGCCGAAATGGCAACCGGTGAAGGTAAAACATTGGTAGCCACCTTGCCGGTATTCCTTAACGCTTTAACCGGAAACGGTGTACATGTGGTTACCGTGAACGACTACCTGTCAAAACGTGACTCCGAATGGATGGGACCGCTTTATATGTTCCACGGCCTAAGCGTGGATTGCATAGACAAACACCAACCCAACTCCGATGCACGCCGCAAGGCATATCTGGCAGACATCACGTTCGGCACCAACAATGAATTCGGTTTCGACTACCTGCGTGACAATATGGCGATCAGTCCGAAAGACCTTGTACAACGCCGGCATAATTACGCAATTGTCGATGAGGTTGACTCCGTATTGATTGACGATGCCCGTACACCATTAATCATCTCCGGTCCGGTACCTAAAGGTGAAGATCAATTGTTTGAGCAACTCCGTCCGTTGGTGGAACGCCTCGTGGAAGTACAGAAAAAACTGGCTACCCAATATCTTGCCGATGCCAAACGGCTCATTGCCTCTGACGATAAGAAAGACCAGGAAGAAGGTTTCCTTGCCTTATTCCGTAGCCACAAAGCACTACCGAAAAATAAGCCTCTGATTAAATATCTCAGCGAACAGGGCATCAAAGCCGGTATGCTGAAGACAGAGGAAATCTACATGGAGCAGAACAACAAGCGCATGCACGAAGCAACCGATCCGCTGTACTTCGTAATTGATGAAAAACTGAACAGTGTAGACCTGACAGATAAAGGTGTGGATTTGATTACCGGCAACTCGGAAGATTCCACTCTATTCGTACTACCTGATATTGCCGCCCAACTTTCCGAATTGGAAAATGAGACTGACCTGACCGACGAACAGCGTCTGGAAAAGAAAGATGAGTTAATGACCAATTATGCCATCAAGTCCGAACGCGTACACACCATTAACCAATTGCTGAAAGCATATACCATGTTCGAGAAAGATGATGAATACGTTGTTATCGAAGGACAGGTGAAGATTGTGGACGAACAGACCGGACGTATCATGGAAGGCCGCCGCTATTCCGATGGTTTGCACCAAGCCATTGAAGCCAAGGAACGTGTGAAAGTGGAAGCAGCCACACAGACATTCGCAACTATCACTTTGCAGAATTACTTCCGTATGTATCACAAACTCTCCGGTATGACCGGTACGGCGGAAACGGAAGCAGGTGAATTATGGGACATTTACAAATTGGACGTTGTAGTTATTCCAACCAACCGCCCCATTGCACGCAAGGATATGAACGACCGCGTTTACAAGACCAAACGCGAAAAGTATAAAGCTGTTATCGAGGAAATCGAACAATTAGTAAAAGCCGGACGTCCTGTACTGGTAGGTACTACATCTGTAGAAATTTCCGAGATGCTGAGCAAAATGCTTGCCATGCGTAAAATCGCACACAATGTATTGAATGCCAAACTACACCAGAAAGAAGCTGATATCGTAGCCACAGCAGGTATGAGCGGTACGGTAACCATTGCTACCAACATGGCAGGCCGTGGTACGGACATCAAACTAAGCCCGGAAGTAAAAGCCGCAGGCGGTTTGGCAATCATCGGTACCGAACGCCATGAGTCACGACGTGTAGACCGCCAGTTACGCGGACGTTCCGGCCGTCAAGGCGACCCGGGTTCTTCCGTATTCTTCGTATCTCTGGAAGACGACTTGATGCGCCTGTTCTCCTCCGACCGTATAGTGAGCGTAATGGACCGCCTCGGTTTCAAGGAAGGTGAAATGATTGAGCATAAAATGATTTCAAACTCTATTGAACGTGCACAGAAGAAGGTGGAAGAGAATAACTTCGGTATTCGTAAGCGCTTGCTGGAATATGACGATGTGATGAACAAACAACGCACAGTTGTCTATACCAAGCGCCGTCATGCCTTGATGGGCGAACGTATCGGAATGGACATTGTTAATATGATTTGGGATCGTTGTGCAGTCGCTATCGAAGCTCCTGACTACGAAGATTGCAAAATGAGTTTCTTACAAACCCTTGCCATGGAGATTCCTTTCTCGGAAGAACAATTCCGTAATGAAAAGAAAGAGAAACTTGCGGAAGAAGCCTTCAGTGTAGCTATGGAACAATTCAAACGCAAGACAGAGCGCTTGGCGCAAGTTGCATATCCGGTTATCAAACAGGTGTACGAAACGCAAGGACACATGTACGAAAACATTCTTATTCCTATCACGGACGGCAAGCGTATGTACAATATCTCTTGCAGCCTGAAAGCCGCCTACGAAAGTGAGTGTAAAGAAGTAGTGAAGGCTTTCGAGAAGTCTATCCTATTGCACGTCATCGACGAATCGTGGAAAGAGAACCTCCGTGAACTGGACGAACTGAAACATTCGGTACAGAATGCAAGTTACGAACAGAAAGATCCGTTGTTGATTTATAAACTGGAGTCGGTAAATCTATTCGACAGTATGGTGGATAAAATCAATAATCAGACAATATCTATCCTGATGCGCGGACAAATTCCTGTGCAAGAACCTCAAGATATACGTCGGGCTGCTCCTGAAAAGAAGCAGGATATGAGCAAATATCGTGAACAGAAGCAAGATCTGAATGAACTGAATGACCCGAATCAGCAGGCTGCTGCCCAGCAAGACACACGCGAAGCAGTAAAACGTGAGCCGATTCGTTCTGAAAAAACAGTAGGACGTAATGACCCATGCCCTTGCGGAAGTGGTAAGAAGTACAAGAACTGTCACGGAAAGAACATTTGATAATAGACTCTTTGGCGGAATTTAATATATTCCGCCAAAGAGTATTGAATATAACTTCCGCATAATAACCAAACCTATACAAAAAGATTCATGTGACCTTTAAATAAGGAGAAAGCTTATGACTAAACACTGGAATTTCCTGTTATTCTGTTGCATCTTGTTGTTTGGCGGTTGCCAAAGCGTAGAGCAACTATCCATTGACTATATGGTTCCGGCAGAAATCAGTTTTCCTTCTACCCTCAAACGGGTAGCTGTAGTAAATAATATGCCTTCTATTCCGGACAATCAACTGATTGTCGATGAGCCTAAGGAAAAAGACAAGGCGGAAATAACCCGCCAGACAAAATATTATAATGGTAATCCTCAAATTGTCGTTGAATCATTGGCAGAGGCAATTGCTCAGGAAAACTATTTTGATTTAGTTGCCATTTGCGACTCCGCCCTACGGGCTAATGATATTATCCTACGCGAAAGCACACTTAGTAAAGAAGAAGTAGAAGAACTTACCGAAAGTTTGGATGTAGACTTTCTGATCGCCCTGGAAAACATACAGATACGTTCTCTCCGCAAAATAGAATATCAGCCTCAATGGGGCGTTTACGAAGCAACCTTAGATGCGAAAATTTACCCTACTTTTAAAATATATCTGCCCAAACGAAATGGACCGATGGTAACCATCAACGCTAATGACAGTATATTTTGGGAAAGGTTCGGCCAAAGCATGTCCTATACAAGTTCACAGCTTATTGATGACAAAAAGATGCTGGAAGAGGCATCCGAATTTGCAGGTACTATCCCTGTCAAGCATCTCTTACCCCAATGGAAGACTGTTGACAGATACCTGTTCACAGGCGGTTCAGTAAATATGCGCGACGCCGCCGTTTTTGTTCATGAAGAGAATTGGGATAGGGCAATCGAACTCTGGAAGCAAACGTATGAGAAAAAGAAGAAAGGAAAGATAAAGATGCATGCCGCCTATAACGTGGCATTAGGATACGAAATGAAAGACAGCATCAATACTGCGGAAGAATGGGCATTAAAAGCGCAAGAGATAGCATACGATATAGATAAAGTAGACAATAAGAAGAAACAGAATACTGTAGACATCAGCGAGGTGCCCAACTACCTTGTTGTTACCCGGTATTTGAACGAATTACAGGAACGAAAAGCCGGATTGATACGATTGGACGTACAAATGCAGCGATTTAAGAATGATTTTTAGTCTAATAATGCGAAGGTTATTATTTTTTTTATACCTTTGAACATTGATTAAGAAAGGATATTTATCATGAAATTGAGTCAAGCATCATTATCACTATTAGAAACAACCATAAAACAGGCAATCGGTAAGTTCACTTGCGGTTGTGAACAAACTGTTGTAACCGACATTCATCTGCAAGCCAACCAAAATTCCGGTGAGCTGTTTGTTTTTGATGATGAAGATGAAGAGTTAGCGAATATCACCATCGAAGAGTGGATGACTTATGAAGGGGATGATTTCTATGACAGTGTGGAACGTATCCTCTCTTCCCTGCTTAACACAATGAAAAGTCGTGGTACTTTTGACAAACTGACTATCCTGAAACCTTATTCATTTGTATTGGTAGACGATGAAAAAGAGACAGTCACCGAACTCATGCTGATGGACGACGACACCCTGCTCGTAAACGATGAATTATTGAAAGGGTTGGATGAAGAACTGGATACTTTCCTGAAAGAACTATTGGAAAAATAAGATATCCCACTTTTCTTTTCATTTTGCAGATACATGATAACGCCGACCTATTATGTTTCCAATCAGCGTTATCATGATTAAATTTATCTCCTTTACTACTTGATACGCACACCAAAGAATTTAGAACGTCCTGTTATGAAGAGGGTGTTTCTATCTTTACCTCCAAACTGCAAAGTAGAAGGCCGCTCAGGAACTGTTATCATTCCTTTCTTATTTCCGTCCTTATCAAAGATATAAATCTCTCCGTCGGTTATATACAAATTTCCATCCCGATCTACAGCAGAACCAAACTCCCCTTGTTCTACAAAATATTGCAAATTAGAGAGAGTGCCATCGGCAGCTACATCCATCTTCACCATCCTGCGATCATACTCATCAGATGTATAGAACAGTTTTCCGGGGTATGCTTCCAATAAAGAAGAACTACGGGATAAATCAAAGTAATGAGGAATAATAGTCTTCCCATCCGGCGCCAGGAAACACATTTCGGGAACATAAACCGATACTTCATTGAAATCATGGAAATCTCTCCAACGATTGGAAGGGTACAAAGCCTTATAAACATTCTTTACCTCTCCCATAGGGACACGCGGTAACAGGCGAATCGTTTCTTCGGGATTATCCGGATCCATAGAATATACCCTCATGGTATAAGCCGAATTCCCATAACCACTGAATGAGGTTCCTCTTGTGTCAGGCATCACAGGCATCCGTTCCGGTTTACCGTCAACCAGATAGCCGGCTTGTACATCGTAACGAAACAACACCAGCAAGTTATCTTGCGAATCAAAAGCCAGATTGGAAGGCTTCCACGGGAAATCGGCAACCAGCGACAAACTATTCGTTTCGACCGACCATTTGTAGATGCGGCGCATCCTATGTTCGCAGAAATAGATATTACCCTTACTGTCACGGGTGATACCTTCTATAAATTCAAAATCGGATGCCAATTGGTTGACCTTATTCATATCATTGGTCAGTGGTTGCTGATGAGGCTCTTTTCCTGTTACAATCAAACGCGAAAGTTCCCAAGGGCGTATGTTGATATCCTTATTAACGTCAAAGACTGCAATGTTATTCGTGTACTTTATCTGAGAGTAGTTATGCAAATTCAAGAAGGCCACATTCTCGCAATTACGGATACGGACAGAACTGTGGTAGGGTGTATTGACACGAATCACGCGGAACATATACAGGTTGGCAAACGTCATATCCTTGCAATCATCCATCTCTATCGGCTGGCAGTCAGAGCTTTCACGACTCTCTTCCTCTGTCTGCATACAATAGACTTTCCAGTTGGACACTTTACTGAAACGGACTTCATTCCGCACATGATGTTCGATAGACATGGCATAAACACGACTGGGGGTATTTGTGTTGTTTGCATAAAAGCCATTGGTCGCATACGTACTCGCAGTCCAGATGTCTTTGAAGGTTCCACCGCCATTATTCGTTACCCATAGACTCCAATACTGGTTATCCCATGCCTGGTCCATTCCTAAATCATAGACAGGATTATCGGGAGAACTAATACGGGGAGACCGGTTCCAGGATCCTCCGCCACTCTCATTATCACCTGGTTTTGGTTTCCTCAAGCCACCATGTCCGCCTACAAACTTCACATCGTTGATATAAGATTCAGCGCTTGCCATCCACTTCACTCCTACCGCACGGTAATTGATGCCACCGGTATTAACACCGATACCCACCAACATATTTGCACCTCCGACTGATGACTCCAGCATAGCTTTCGGGCCTCCGAAACCACTGAAAGCCGGAGTACTCTCCGCCAAACGGAATTGGGTGCCAAACGGATGTAAGCCTATCAACTTTGTATTCGGCTTCATCTTCAATGTTTCCGATATCAGATACCAGCCTTGGGGAACATAGATATTATCATATTTATCCATAGCTTCCTGAATGGCTTTCGTATCATCTGTCTCGCCATCTCCTTTTGCTCCCAGTTCGCGAAGGTTTACCCATGTAGCCATTGCCGGTAATGCGGGAATATCCATAAATTGGGCTACCGGCATTTTCTGTACCGGTTCAACGTCCAACAAAGTCTGATATTGCGGCGTATCCAGAAGGTTGTCCATCTGAAGCCCGTGATCGTATGACTTTACATTATATATTTTATGCGCGACCTTTGTTTCGGTATTGCTCCGGGTATATTTAGCCAACGTTGGGACATTCTTACAATATACATTGCGGAAAGTGATTTGATTATTACTATTATTCTCATTAGTAATGACTACAGCCGGACCACTGATGTTCTCAAAGTAGCTATTCTCCAGGAAAAGTTTATCGCAATAATTAGGATCTATATCAAACACCACCGGAACATTCCTGGCATGCAGATTCACCATAGCCAAACCTGACTCTTGACAGCGGAGGGCAGCAATACGCTGACCTTCAAAGTAGGAATCAACCATCATAACAGGCCATCCCGGAGAAGATTTTGTTGTGTAAATACCATAGTCTCCTCCATAAAAAGCCACATTCTCCATTTCATTTCCGATATCAAACATACCGGCTTTGCCTTTTCCGATATGTATTGCCACATAACTAATGAAAGAATGTTGCGCATAATGGGTACGAAGCGCCACTGCATGGGGGTTACCATCTTCTATGCGAAGATTGATATTGGACATTGCACTGTAGAAAGTACTTGCGCTGGCATCACGGGGAGATTGTCCTTCTTCAACCAAAGCGCCGGTGAACCAAAACATGTATTTGGCTTTGCCTTTGTCTGCAACAACTTCTTCCTGAAAGCCCGGAGAGTTCTTAGCCAGAATAAATTCAGGACGATTCTTCCCATAACCTATCAAACGAATTGCGGCAGGAATATAAATTGTTTTGCTGATTTTGTATTTCCCTTCCGGAATGAAAAGGATACCGAAATTTCTTTCTTTCTTAACTTGGTTAATGGCTGCTTGCAATGCATCAGATACATCTACTTTCCCATCAGCCTTTATCGGATAATTCTCAGCCGTGAAGTAAAAAGCCTCCTGATCATCAGGCTTTTGGGAGTAAATGGAATTTAGTTCAACGGCATAGAGCTGCGTAGACACCAATCCCAGTAACATAAATAAGGTAATTCGTAACGTCTTCATAGTATTACTTTTTTTGTGTTATATAAAAAGAGGGTATGTCAAACATACACGGGAGTTCAAGAGGCCGTGTCAAAAGTAAAGTCACTATCAAAAAGATATTTTCATCCGCAGACGACACAGATAACACAGATTAGGTTTTAAATAAATCCGCGTAATCCTGTGTTATCTGCGGATGAAAGATAGTAGGCTTAAAACTTCTAAGTCTCAAGCTACGCCTTTTTCAACACAGCAATACTTTCTTTCAAAGAATTGATAATGCTTTCCGCATCCGCCTGTTTTTTACGCTCCAATTCAAGAACAGCGGCAGGCGCATTATTTACAAACTTTTCGTTGCCCAGTTTCTTCATTACACCTTGCAGGAAACCTTCCTTATGCTTCAGATCGGCTTCCATACGGGCGATTTCGGCTTCCACATCAATCATATTACCCAAAGGTATTGCATATTCAGTTGTTCCTACCATAAATGAAGCGGCACCTTCCGCTTTTACATCCACGACCTCAATTGCCGTGAGATTACACATCTTCTCAATAACCGAATTAATTGCAGCAACCGGATTGTCACCTACAACTTGTAATTCCAACGCCTCTTTTTGAGCTATGTTCTTCTGCAGACGAATAGAACGAACGTTACTGATAACCTCTTTCACGACCTCAAACCGCTGAACCGTATCACCATCTACATAAGTATCCATAGATAATGGACACACCATAATACTTTCACCTTCCTCGCGCTCGTACATCTGTTGCCAAAGTTCTTCAGTAATGAACGGCATGAACGGATGAAGCAGGCGAAGCAAATTATCGAAATAACAAATTGTAGCATTATGAACCGTACGATTTATGCCTTGTCCGTAAACCGGCTTTATAATTTCAAGATACCATGAAGAAAATTCGTCCCAGAACAGTTTATAAACAGCCATAAGAGCTTCGCTCAAACGATACTTACTGAACAGGTCGGCTACTTCGGCAGCAACTTCATTCTGTTTGGATTCAAACCAGGAAATTGCCCAATTTGCCGCTTCGGAAACAGGTTGGCTATCATCAATCGTCCAGCCGTTTACCAGGCGGAAAGCATTCCATATCTTGTTGCAGAAGTTGCGTCCCTGTTCGCAAAGAGCATCATCGAACAAGATATCATTTCCGGCGGGAGCCGCCAACATCATACCCATGCGTACACCGTCGGCGCCATATTTTTCTATCAGTTCCAACGGATCGGGAGAGTTGCCGAGTGACTTGGACATCTTACGTCCCAGCTTATCACGAACAATACCCGTAAAGTACACATTCTTAAAAGGCATCTCTCCTTCATACTCATATCCTGCCATAATCATGCGGGCTACCCAGAAGAAAATAATATCCGGACCTGTCACCAAATCACTTGTCGGATAGTAGTATTTGATGTCCTCATTACCCGGATTATTGATTCCATCAAATAAAGAGATAGGCCATAGCCAGGAAGAGAACCAAGTATCCAGACAATCTTCATCTTGGCGAAGGTCTGCCACCGCCAAAGCAGGATTACCCGTTTTTTCTTTCGCCAGACTTAGGGCTTCTTCTTCCGTTGCAGCTACCACGTAGCCTCCTTCCGGAAGGAAATATGCCGGAATGCGGTGTCCCCACCACAACTGACGGCTGATACACCAGTCTTTGATGTTCTCCATCCAATGGCGATATGTATTCTTATACTTGGGAGGATAGAATTTCAAATCATCATTCATTACGGGCGGCAATGCCATGTCTGCAAAATGCTGCATCTTCAGGAACCACTGCATGGAAAGTTTCGGTTCGATAACCACATTGGTACGTTCCGAGTAACCCACCTTATTAGTATAGGCTTCCACCTTCTCCAACAGACCTGCTGCCTCAAGGTCTTTCTCAATCTGCTTGCGCACATCAAAACGATCCATGCCGATGTAAAGGCAGGCAGCTTCACTCAACGTACCGTTATCATTAAAGATATCAATGCTTGGCAAGTTATATTTCTCACCCAACATATAGTCGTTTGCATCATGGGCAGGAGTTACTTTCAGGCAACCTGTACCAAATTCAATGTCCACATAGTCGTCTTCAATAACCGGAACAGCGCGATTCACCAATGGAATAATTACTTTCTTGCCTTTCAGCCATTCATTCTTAGGGTCATTGGGATTGATACACATGGCCGTATCACCCATAATCGTTTCCGGACGGGTAGTAGCCACTACTGCATAGCGCCCTTCCGGGTCACCTTCTACTTTATAACGCAGGTAATACAGCTTGCCATGCTCTTCTTTATAGATTACTTCTTCATCAGAAAGTGCAGTCAAGGCTTTCGGATCCCAGTTTACCATACGTACACCACGGTAAATCAATCCTTTGTTGTATAAATCTACAAAGACCTTGAGCACGCTTTCACTACGTTTTTCATCCATAGTAAAAGCTGTACGGCTCCAATCACAAGAAGCGCCAAGTTTTCGGAGTTGTTTCAGGATTATACCACCATGTTCGTCTGTCCATTCCCAAGCATGCTTCAGGAACTCATCACGGGTAAGATCCGTCTTCTTAATACCTTGTGCGGCAAGTTTATTTACTACTTTAGCTTCAGTTGCAATAGAGGCATGGTCAGTACCCGGTACCCAGCAGGCATTCTTACCTTCCATGCGGGCACGGCGTACCAGAATATCTTGAATGGTATTATTAAGCATGTGTCCCATGTGCAACACACCAGTGACGTTAGGGGGAGGGATGACGACGGTATAAGGCTCACGACCATCGGGTTTTGAACTGAATAATTTGTGGTTCAACCAGTATTGATACCACTTTCCCTCTACATCAGCAGGGTTGTACTTAGTTGCTAATTCCATATCTTTAAATCTGTATATATTAGTGTATTGCGAATAATGGGCGCAAAATTACTAAATTAAAATCAAATGTTGCCACCCTCCGGTGCTTTCTGTGCTGAGAACGACAATTTATAACCCTCATAAAGAGCTATTCCATAGAATACGATTGTCATAGAAGCCATATTCTCCACCATCAAGGACTTTATTACACCATAATCGGCATGTAGAAGAGCTTCCATAAAAGATATTTCATTTTCATCCGCTGCCCAGCCTATGATTGAGAAGAAATCACCCATAATACAGCTCAGTAGAGCCAAAGCAGCGCCAATGATACCGAATATAGGACGTATTCCTTTTCCCTGGCGCATCGCTATTCCTACCAGGAAACCAACACCAATGGCCATATAGCCTATCTGATATCCGGTAGAAATAGATATCAAAGCCCAGGCTACCGCTCCCACAATACACGCCAATGCTCCCAACAATACTGCTTTCGGTAAGTTTTCTTTAGCCAAAAGTTGTTCTCTGTCCACGTATCCTGAATAATCCTCCGGATTCGGAGTAGGAGCCATTTTTTCTAATTCTTCATCTTTCTGATAACTCTCGCATTCACCCTGAAAAGCAGGGGCAGATCCAGTACGTTTACAAACTAATCCTCTTCCGTTCACAAAGTCGCGTGAAATACAATTACGACAATAGCGTTCAATGTCATTCTGTTCAATCATAACCACGATGTTTAATATTGTTTCTAAAATGTTAATTAGTAGTTTTTTTGCAAATATAGAGCTATTTTCCTACGTAACATTTAATAAATGCATATTTTTGCCTTTCAAATTATGATTTAAGAATGGAATACAAGCAAAGGATGCGCTACATAACACTGTGCGTGCTGTTATTGACTATTTGGACCACACAACTCATTCCGGTTATGGGAAAAGTATATGCCGACCATATATATCCGGTCATTGCCTACTGCCTGTCCTTTTTCTCGCGGTTAATACCCTTCGCTATCGGAGATTTATTCATAGCCCTCAGTATTGCAGGCGTACTTCTCTACCCTGTTTATGCCCGTTGTTTTCAAAAGAAGAAATGGAAACGCATTTTGCTGAATGATGTAGAATATCTGCTATGGATATACGCCTGGTTCTACCTTGCATGGGGACTGAATTACTCTCAGCCCAACTTCTACCAACGCACAAATATTCCCTATACCGCATACACTCCGGAAAACTTCCAAGAGTTCGTAGATGATTATGTTGAAAAGCTGAATGCCTCATATATGGATGTCACTTCCGTCAACAAAGACCTCATTTGCCGGGAAATCGTTAGCGGATACCACCAAATCAGTGATACATTGGGCGTACATCATCCTTTCCACAAATCCCCTCGGGTGAAAACAATGCTCTTCACGCCGCTAATCTCCGCAGTCGGAGTCACCGGAAGTATGGGACCTTTCTTCTGCGAATTTACCTTGAACGGAGATTTACTTCCTTCACAATATCCTGCTACATACGCCCACGAACTGGCACACCTGCTGGGTATCTCCGGCGAAGCTGAAGCTAACTTCTACGCCTACCAGGTTTGTACCCGCTCACAATCACAAGACATCCGTTTCTGCGGATATTTCTCCGTATTAGGTCATGTACTGGGCAATGCCCGCCAACTGATGGGGGAAGAAGAATACAAGGAACTTTTCAACAGGATACGTCCTGAAATCATAGAACTTGCTCAAAAGAACCGTGAATACTGGATGAAGAAATATAGCCCTCTTGCCGGAAATATACAAGATTGGATATATGACTTGTACTTGAAAGGAAACAAGATACAAAGTGGCCGTAAGAACTATTCTGAAGTAGTAGGATTACTTATTTCTTATCACACATATTGCACCGGAAAGAAGAAATAACTCACCAATAATCAATAATAAAATAAAGAAATGTCACATACAAGAAAAGAACAGATGGAAGCCTTTGGACGCTTCCTTGACATACTCGACGAACTCCGCGAGAAATGTCCCTGGGATCGCAAACAGACAAATGAAAGCTTGCGCCCCAATACTATTGAAGAGACTTATGAACTTTGTGATGCTTTGGTACGCGATGACAAAAACGATATCTGTAAAGAATTGGGTGATGTATTGCTCCATGTGGCTTTCTACGCCAAAATAGGTTCCGAGAAAGGTGATTTCGACATGAAGGATGTGTGCGACCATCTTTGTGAAAAATTAATTTTCCGCCATCCGCATGTATTTGGTGATGTAAAGGCTGATACCGCCGGACAGGTTTCCGAAAACTGGGAACAACTGAAACTAAAGGAAAAAGATGGCAACAAAAGCGTTCTAAGTGGCGTACCAGCTGCTTTACCTTCACTGATTAAGGCATACCGCATTCAGGATAAAGCCCGTAATGTTGGTTTTGACTGGGAAGAACGCGAACAAGTTTGGGACAAAGTGAAAGAGGAAATCCGGGAATTCCAGACAGAAATCGCCAATATGAATAAGGATAAAGCGGAAGCCGAATTCGGCGATGTCCTGTTCAGCCTCATCAATGCCGCCCGGCTCTACAAAATTAATCCCGACAATGCATTGGAACGTACCAACCAAAAGTTTATCCGGCGTTTCAATTACCTGGAAGCGCATACCATTAAAGAAGGGAAGAATTTACACGAGATGACTTTGGAAGAAATGGATGTTATCTGGAATGAAGCCAAAAACAAAGGGAAATAGGAAAAACAAAAAACCTTATGAATAATTTCCGGAGGAAGCGATAACTTCTTCCTGCGATTATTCATAAGGTTCAACTATATATCCAATTTACAATTCCTATTTCTTTTTTCCTTCGTGATTTCGGGGAGGTTCGTTTTTCCTTTGCATACCCTTCAACAGTTCGCGATTAAAACGCATCTCCACCCGCTGTATCATATAGATTTTCTTAACGGAAAGTATCTTTTTAAACTTCTCATAATAAGTTTTTTCCAGACGATTGATGGAAATACGAATATCAAATACGCTTCCCATTATTTCATCGTACTGCGCTTCGGTGGTTTTTTCATCCTTTCCTTTGCGAAGCAAATTCCATACCTCATCATTCAATTCCTTTTTACGGTCTTGCAGTTCAAAATAAACAGGAAAGAACTTGGCAGCTTCTTCCTTGTTCAGCCCCGCTTTCTCTGTGATATACGCTTTCTGTTTCGTACGGAATTCATCTGGGGATAAATGCTGGTTAGGTCCTTCCGTCGCCCACAATAAGGGCACAAAATTACACATTGTAACAAATAAAACAATCAGCTTTTTCATTTTTCTTCTCAATACAAGTTACGTTGTTCCTACATTATTCCATATCGCTATCCGTGAGATAGACATACAACGAATAATCAGCCAGCATAGAATTATCCAGCACAGTACTAATATATTCATCAGAGACAACTTCCGTTTCACTTTCGTCCATTACTATTTGATCGGTAGCGGTGGCAGGTGTCCGGTCGGTAGAAGCAACACGAATTATCAATGCCGCTCCGACAAACATAGCAGTCATATACAACCAGGGCTTAATCCTCTCCCACTTCGTAGGTTCTCTCTTAAATGCAGGTTTCTCTTTTTCCGGAAGCCGGCTCATCACCTCTGAAGTAAGATTTTCAAAGTATCCTTCAGGAACATGGAAAACATTTTCTTTCCCTATCTTCTTCAAGATGTTATCTTCTTCTTTCATAAGCTTTATTCTTCTCTGTCAGTTTAGACTATATTCTTTTATAAAGGTTTAAATCTCTCTTTCTAAAAACTTCTCGATCTTCTTTACGGCATGATGATAAGAGGCTTTCAAAGCGCCGACAGAGGTCCCGAACACCTCGGACATGTCTTCATACTTCATTTCTTGATAGTACTTTAAGTTGAATACCATACGCTGTTTTTCCGGTAAAGTATGTAATGCCTTTTGCAAAGCCATCTGTGCCTGATGACCCGAGAAGTACGGATCGCTTTCCAACTGTTGAAGTGCGGAGGCATCTTCATCATCAATAGAAACAGTAGTTACGGCGCGTTGTTTATTAAGGAAAGTCAGACATTCGTTCAGTGCAATGCGATAGAGCCATGTAGAAAGTTTTGCGTCTCCCCGGAAATAGTCAATATTCATCCATGCCTTAATGAAAGTATTCTGAAGCAAATCATTGGTATCTTCATGCGAAAGCACCATGCGGCGGATTTGCCAGTATAATTGTTCGCTATATTGCGCCACAATCATCTCAAACCCCCTCTTTTGTGTACTTTCATCTTGTAGAAGTCGCAGCACTTCGAGTTCATTATAGGAAGGATTCATCTATTCCGCTCGTTTATTTGATAACTACTTTCCGCACTACATTTCCTATTTTGAAGATATAATAACCTTTGGACAGATTGACCTGCACCGTTTCGTCTGTAGAATTAATGCGTATAGTAGTGAGTTTTACACCTACAATATTGTAGACTTCCATCTGAGAACCAGGCTCGGCATTTTGTACACGTACCAGATTATCTGCCGAAACAGTCAGCACAATTGTAGATTGCGGCTGCTCTTTTTGCACCGTTTCTTGCTTCCGGCCGTCTTGCGCCCATAACATGGACTGTGCCGAAAAAGTCAACATAAAAAAGAAACAATGGAGTAACTTTCTCATCTATAAGCCTCTGTTTTCAGATTATTCCGTACAAATATACGGCATTCAATTCGATTAAACAAAAATCTGACAGTTAAATGATGATTATTTGCCTCATGAATAATGTAGGTTAGAGTAGACTAAACATTCAAACATAGCGTTTCGCTCGCCAGAACAGTCTCCGGGAAAACAATTGAGGCTTCTTCAAGCAAAATATTCTCATCTTCATACCGGGCTGAGAAATGCCCGATAAGCAACTTCTTCACTTCGGCCGCCTTAGCTATTTCTCCGGCTTGAGTGGCTGTGGTATGATATGTTTCCCTGGCGCGAGGCAAATTCGCATCTGCAAAGGTGGCCTCATGAAACAATAAATCGACCCCCCTGATCTGTTCTATTATCCCGGGCGTACAGATAGTATCCGAACAATAGGCATAACGACGAGGTAATGCAGACGGCCGTGTGAGCAAAGAATTAGGAATCACTTCCCCTTCGGGTGTGGTATAATCCAGTCCGTTCTTAATCTTATTCAGTTCGTACACCGGCACTTTGTAGAAATCAACCATTTCCCGGATTATATGGTTGGGGCATTGTTTCTCTGCGAACAAAAAGCCACAGCACGGAATACGGTGGCGCAACGGTATGGTAGTCACCGTCAAAGAACGGTCTTCATATACGATTACGGGAGTATTCGTTTCGAACTCATGAAAAAGAACCTTATAGGTCATTTGCCGGCAAAAAAAGTCCAGCATCGGAGCCAGCAAATCTTCCAACCCCTTGGGTGAATGAATATGCAACTGTGCTGTTCTTCCTAACAAATTAAGCGTAGATATCAATCCTAACAAACCAAAACAGTGGTCTCCATGCAAATGAGAAATAAAAATATGATTCAGCCGTGAGAACTTTAGCCTGGATTTACGAAACTGCAACTGCGCCCCTTCCCCGCAATCTATCATATAGAGTTTATCGCGTACATTCACCACCTGCGAAGAAGCAAAGTGACGGGTAGTAGGCAGCGCGGAACCGCAGCCAAGAATATGTAATTCAAATTTCTCCATAACGCCTGCAAACTTACATAAAAATCACGAAAAAGAAAGGGTGCCTGTGAAAAACAAGCACCCTTACCTTATTATATATAGAAGTTATTACTTCTTTCCAGCTTCCATTTGCTCTTTCAAAGCAGCCAAAGCATCAATGTCGCCCAGAGTAGTAGAGGCAGTCTGGTTTTGAATAGCCGGGGCCTCTTCTCTTTTGGTATTGTTTGTTTTCTTAGCAGCCGCTTTCTTTTCAGCTCTTTCTTCTGCCTTAGCAGCATCTTCGAAGATACGGCTGTGAGAAAGGATGATGCGCTTAGCGTCTTTGTTGAACTCAATAACTTTGAATGAAAGTTTTTCGTCCATCTGAGCCTGAGAACCATCTTCTTTAACAAGATGTTTCGGAGTAGCGAAACCTTCTACGCCATAAGGCAAAGAAACAACGGCGCCCTTATCCAACATTTCGATAATAGTACCTTCGTGTACGGAACCTACGGTGAATACAGTTTCGAATACATCCCAGGGGTTTTCTTCGAGTTGCTTGTGGCCAAGGCTCAAGCGACGGTTTTCCTTATCAATTTCCAGAACCTGAACTTCAATGTCGGCACCAATATGAGTGAACTCAGACGGATGTTTAACTTTCTTAGTCCAAGACAGGTCAGAGATATGGATCAAGCCGTCAACACCTTCTTCGATTTCAACAAATACACCGAAGTTAGTGAAGTTACGAACTTTTGCAGTATGCTTGGAACCGATAGGATACTTGTCTTCGATAGTTTCCCACGGATCTTGTTTCAACTGTTTGATACCCAAAGACATCTTACGTTCTTCGCGATCCAAAGTCAGAATTACGGCTTCTACTTCGTCACCCACCTTCATGAAGTCCTGTGCAGAACGCAAGTGTTGTGACCAAGACATTTCAGACACGTGAATCAAACCTTCAACACCCGGAGCGATTTCGATGAATGCACCGTAGTCAGCCATAACCACTACTTTACCTTTCACCTTGTCACCTACTTTCAACTCTGCATCAAGAGCATCCCAAGGATGCGGAGTGAGTTGTTTCAGACCAAGAGCGATGCGTTTCTTTTCATCGTCGAAATCAAGGATAACAACGTTGAGTTTCTGGTCGAGTTCAACCACTTCTTTCGGATCGCTAACACGTCCCCAGGACAGGTCGGTAATATGGATCAAACCATCTACGCCACCCAGGTCGATAAATACACCGTAAGAGGTGATATTCTTAACGGTACCCTCAAGAACTTGTCCTTTTTCGAGTTTACCGATGATTTCTTTCTTCTGTTGTTCCAGTTCGGCTTCGATAAGAGCTTTGTGGGAAACAACAACGTTTTTGAATTCCTGATTGATTTTAACAACCTTGAATTCCATCGTTTTGCCAACGAATACATCGTAGTCGCGGATAGGTTTCACGTCGATCTGAGAACCCGGCAAGAATGCTTCGATACCGAATACGTCGACAATCATACCACCCTTCGTGCGGCACTTGATGTAACCCTTGATAATTTCTTCATTTTCCAGAGCAGCGTTAACGCGATCCCAAGAGCGGGTAGCACGTGCTTTTCTGTGAGACAGAACCAACTGTCCTTTTTTGTCTTCCTGATTTTCGATGTACACTTCTACGGTATCACCTACTTTTAAATCAGGGTTGTAGCGGAATTCATTCAAAGGAATGATACCGTCTGATTTGTAACCAATGTTCACAACGACTTCGCGTTTGTTCATTGCGATTACAGTTCCGTCAACTACCTCACGGTCGTTAACCTTGTTAAGCGTACTGTCGTATGCTTTTTCCATCTCTTCTTGGCTGGCGCCGGCGAAGCTTTCACCATTTTCATAGGCATCCCAATTGAAGTCTTCAACAGGAGCTACATTTTTCAAATCTTCCATCAAATAAGTTGTTTTTTTAATTAATTGAGTGAGACATTATATTAGCTCATAAATCGGGCGCAAAGATAGAAGTATTTTCTTGAAGTGCAAAAGGTTCTACCTGATATTTCTCCGTCTTTTTCAATATTTCCCATAATAATGTACGCACGTGCGCGCTCGATCAGGCGCGTAATTCTCTATTTTTTCTTGAGGCCTTGTTACACACACATTTTAATTAATAGGTAGGGGGTACCTACCACCTATTAATTAAAAATGTGTGTAACACATAACATTAAAAAACTATAGATATTAAATATCAATACTTCGGTAAATAATTAATTAACTATCTCAAATACAATGAGTTATATTAACAAGAGTTAGCATAAAAGAATTGGTCAAGTGACTGATTAT